>JACCDS011843430.1_pt1 | contig 22504 bp, 24 predicted proteins | sample 7446441 | NCBI WGS metagenome assembly JACCDS01 (sample SAMN15323445, study PRJNA562643) | freshwater metagenome | isolation source: river surface water | place: USA:Blue River Watershed | collected 2017-08-17 | reverse complement strand
TGGTGGACGTGCCGAACTACGCGGTCACGACCATCTGCCCGCTCGAGATCTTCGACAACAAGTAAGCCGGCCGGCCTGAACCGCCGCCTGCATGAAGAGCGAGGCCTGCCTCGCTCTTCCTTTTTCCGGATGCACCAATGAAAAGACGAACCCTGCTGCGCGCCTGCGCGGCGCTGCTGGTTGCCGGTCCGCTGGCGCCGTCATGGGCGCATACCCCCTACCGGCAGTGGGATATTTTCCGGCGCCGTTACTTGCAGGTGCTGACCTCGCGCAGCGATCTCGCCGGCGATGCGATCGGCGATGACTGGGTCGCGCATTTGCTGCAGCGCCTGCCGCTGTCGCGCGCCATGGTCAGCCGCGCGCGCGACACGGCGCGCGTGGCCAGCCTGCTCAAGACAGATCAGGCGCGACTGGCAGTACTGTCGCACGCGGATGCGCGCGCCATCGCCGCCGGCCTGCCACCTTACGATGAATACGCACCGATGCCGCTGCAGGTGCTGCTGGCCAATGCCAGCCATGTACTGGTCGTGCGCGAGAACCTGCCGCTGCATCACGGCTACGCGATCGCCTCGGCACTGCTTGAGGATGGCGACAGGCTCGCCCTGTCGGCGCCGCTCGATGGCCTGAATGGCATGAGCCTGCATCCGGGCGCACGTGCTGCCTCGCTGGGTGAGACTATCGAGCCGCCGGTGGCGGAATCGCGATGACGCGTTCGCTGGCGGCCCTCGCGCAGCGTGGCGCGCTGGTCGTGGCGCTGGCCACGGCGATGGTCGCGCTGCCGGCGCACGCGCATGACGCCATCGGCGCCGATGCACGCCAGGCCTATCTGCAAAAACTCGAGCGGCTACAGCGCACTGCCCAGTCCCCGGCCGCTGCGCCAGCGCGCGCCGCCGCGTGGGTGGAGGCCGGCCGCACGCTGGATGAAATCCGCACCCTGCTGAATGAGGACATTGCCAGTCACGGCCGCACGCAGGGGCTGGAGACCTCGATCCTGATCAGCCAGCTGAATGCGACGCTCTGGCGACTGCAGCCGTCGCCACAGACACGCCTGTATCTGGCCAACCAGCGTCCCTACCGCGATGCGCTGGCGCTCGATCCGCGCGGCCCGCATGCGGCGCTGTCGCGCTTCATGCTGCTGAAAAATCACTTCTACGACAGCTTTACCGAGCATCCGCTGAAGCCCATTGGCCAGGACAAGGCGACCCTGCTCGAGATGATCGAGCACGGCGAGTGGCTGAAGAACCCGCGTAATGCCGCCACCGACAGCGCGATCGACAGCGAGGAAGTGCATTTCATCCTCGCGCTGCATTACCTGCAGGCGCGCGATGCTGCGGCACTGCCGGCGGCCAGCTGTGTGGCGCGCTTCGGCGAGCTGCTCGCCGTGTTCCGCAAGCGCTGGCCGTCCAGCCTGAAGTTGTCCACGCTGGAAGCACTGGCGCCATGAACTGGCGGCTGCTGGCGGTGCTGCTGCTGTGGCCGTGGGCCGCGCTCGCGCACCAGTCCGGCAACAGTTACCTGCGCATCGAGAACAGCACCGACGCCCTGGTGGTGCAGATCGCCTTCCCGGTCCGGGATCTCGGCACCCTGGTGCAGGATCCCGCCATCGGCGCTACGCCGACCCGCGAACAGCTGGCGCAGCAGCAGGCGGTGCTCGCGCGCGTGGTCGCCGGCTCGCTGGTGATCGAGGCTGGCGGGCGCGCGCTGCCGCTGCGTTTCGATGTGCAACACGTAGCGCTGCGCAACGACGGGCTGTATGTGAGCCAGCGGCACACGGGGCCGGCGCTGCCGGCCGACACTGCGGCGATCGTCGTGCGCTACGGCTTCTTCAACGAGGGCGAGCGCATCGCGCGCGCGTTCGTCCAGCTGGTATCGGGCAGCTATGAGCGCTCTTACGTGCTCGACGCGCGCCATGCGACGCTGAGGCTGCCGCTGCGCGACGAATCGCTGGCCGAGTCACTGTGGACCTATGCGCGCGAGGGTGCGCTGCACATCTGGAGCGGACCGGACCACCTGCTGTTCCTGATCTGCCTGCTGCTGCCGGCACTTTCGCTGGCGGCCGCCGGTGCGCGTGCACCGGCCATGCATGCGCTGCAAGTCATCACGGCGTTCACTGCCGCGCATTCGGTCACGCTTGCTGCTGCCGCGCTGGACTGGATCGCGCTGCCCGAGAAGCCGGTCGAGGTGACAATCGCGGCATCGATCGTGGTGGCGGCGCTGCTGGCGCTGCGTGGCGGCGTTGCGCGTTATCAGTGGCAGCTCGCGCTGGGTTTCGGCCTGGTGCACGGGCTGGGCTTCGCCGGCGGACTGCGCGAGCTCGGCCTGTCCAGCGAGCATGTCGTCGGCAGCCTGCTGGCCTTCAACGTGGGCGTCGAATTCGGCCAGATGGCCGTCGTGCTGGCGGCTGCCTTGCTGCTGTGGCCGTTCTACGGCTCGGCACTGGCGAGAGCGCGCCTGCAGCGCTGGGTTGCCATCGCCAACCTGCTGCTGGCCAGCGTCTGGCTGGTTGAGCGGCTGGCCTGACGCGGGCGGCACGGCGCGGCGGAATCGTTATAGCATCCGTGCATGAACGACAGCCACTCGCCCTCTTCCCCTTCCGACGTGATGGTGCTGGGTGCCGGCATCGTCGGCATTGCGCTCGCGCTGAAACTGCAGGCCGCCGGCCGCCCGGTCGTCTTGCTCGACCGCGGCGAGCCGGGCGCCGCAACCAGCTTCGGCAATGCGGGCCTGATCGAGCGCTCGTCAGTGTTCCCGTATGCCTTCCCGCGTGACTGGCGCACCCTGCTCGACCATGCGCTGCAACGCAAGCCGGCCGCGCGCTATCACTGGCGCGCGCTGCCTTTCATGGCGCGCTGGCTGCTGGCGTACTGGCGGCACTCGTCCGGCACGCTGTATCCGGCGGCGATCGCGGGCGCGCTGCCGCTGGTCGAACGCAGCTGGACCGAGCATGCGCCGCTGATCGAGGCCGCCGGTGCCAGCGCGCTGGTCAATGAACACGGCTGGATCAAGATATTCCGCAGCGATGCCAGCCGCAGCGAGGCCACCGATCTCGCACTGCGCAGCCGCGCGTACGGCGTACGCGCCGACCTGCTGTCGGCAGCCGCGCTGCGCGAGCGCGAACCGGCGCTGGCCGCAGCGATCGATGCTGCGAACGGCAGCGCCCGGGCCGGCGTGCAGGGCGGTGTCCACTACCCGGACTCGCGCCAGATACGCGATCCGCAGGCATTGTCGCGCGCCTATCTGGCGCTGTTCCTGCGCCAGGGCGGCCGTTTCGTTCATGGCGATGCGCGCAGCCTGCACCGCGAAGGCGGGTACTGGACGGTTGATGCCGACGGCCAGCGTCTGCAGGCGCGCGATGCCGTGCTGACGCTCGGGCCCTGGGGAGAAGAATTTGCACGGCGTCTCGGCTACCGTCCGCTGATGGGGGTCAAGCGCGGTTATCACCGGCACTTCGCGTCTGGCGCGCACGGACTGAACCATGTGATCGTCGATGTCGACCACGGCTATGCGCTGGCGCCGATGGCACGCGGCATTCGTCTGACCACCGGCGCGGAATTTGCGTTGCGCGATGCGCCGCGCACGCCGGCACAACTCGAACAGCTGACGCCGGTTGCACGCCAGCTCGCCGGGCTGGGCGAGTCTGTCGATGCAGAGGCATGGATGGGGTCGCGGCCCTGTACCGCTGACATGCTGCCGGTCATCGGGCCGGCGCCGCGCCATCCCGGTCTGTGGTTCTGCTTCGGCCATGCCCATCATGGGCTGACGCTGGCCGCGTCCGGCGGCCGCCTGCTGGCTGACATGCTCTGCGGGCAGCCGACCTTCACCGATCCGCATCCTTATCGCATCGACCGCTTCTGAGCCTGCGTGTCAACGCGCCGCTTGGCCGCCGGGATGGCGACGCAATCAGGCCTGGGCGACCAGCCGTGCCGCATCGCCGGCCGGCATCGGCCTCCCGTGCAGATAGCCCTGAAACTCATCGCAGCCGAGTGCCGCCAGTTGCTGCTGCTGAGCGTCATTCTCAATGCCTTCGGCAATCACGTCCATGTGCAGGTGCTTGCCGAGCGTAATGATGGACTGCAAAACCGCTGTGTCGGTGCGTGTCTGGTCCACGCCCCGCACGAAGGACTGGTCGATCTTCAAATGGTCCAGCGGCAAACGCTGCAACAGCGACAGCGATGAAAATCCGGTGCCGAAATCATCCAGTGCAAAGCGCACGCCGAGCGCGCGCAGTTCCTGCATCTTGGCGATGCTGCCCTCGATGTCGTGCAACAGCGTGCTCTCGGTGAGTTCCAGGCTCAGCAAGGCCGGCGGTATCGCGCTGGCCTGCAGCACTGCGCGCACATCATCCACGAACTCCGGGCTGCGCAGCTGTCGGGCGCTGACATTGACGGACACACGCACGTCGGGCAGGCCGGCCGCCAGCCAGCCGGCCAGCTGCACACAGGCGCTCTGCATTACCCAGCGCCCGAGCGGCAGGATCAGGCCGGTTTCCTCGCAGGTCTCGATGAATTCGTCCGGATAAACCAGCCCGCGCTGCGGATGATGCCAGCGCAGCAGCGCCTCCATGCCGGCCAGTCGGCCGTCGCGTGTCCATTGCGGCTGGTAATGCAGTACGAACTCATGCTGCATCGACGCGCGCCGCAGGTCCGCCTCCAGCGTCGCGCGCTGCATCACCAGCTGCTGCATGCGCGGATCGAAGAAGCGCACGCCATTGCGTCCGGCCTGTTTGGCCTCGTACATCGCGAGATCGGCCTGCTTCAGCAGTTCGTCGGTAGACTCGAGCCGTCCGTTGAACAGGGTCACGCCGATGCTGGCCGTACAGTCATGTATGGCCTGACCGAGATCGAAGGGTTGCATGAATCCGGCCAGCATTTTCTTCGCCAGCGATTCCGCCTGCAGCGCGGCGACCGACGGATCGCCGCCCAGTTCTTCGAGCAGAACCACAAATTCGTCACCGCCCAGCCGCGCCACGGTATCGAGCGCGCGCACGCACTCGCTGAGGCGGCGCCCGGCCAGTATCAGCAGCTGGTCGCCGACATCGTGGCCGAAGGCATCGTTGAGCGTCTTGAAATTGTCGAGATCGATAAACATCAGCGCACCGTGCTGATGATGGCGGCGGGTGGCGGCCAACGCATGCTGCAGCCGGTCGAGCAGGGCGACCCGGTTGGGCAGGCCGGTCAGCTGGTCGTGAAAGGCCAGCTGATGTATGCGCCGTTCGTCGCGACGGCGCTGCACTTCCATGGCCACCTGCTGCGACACGTCCTTCAGACAACCGACAACGCGCAGCAGCCGGCCCTGATAGTCACGCACCAGCCGGGCCCGGTCCTCGACCCAGGCCCAGGAGCCGTCGCTGCGGCGCAGCCGGAAGGTCGATACCCAGTCAGCCACGCCGGATTCGATGCTGGCATTTATCTCGTGCTCGACCCGGAGCACGTCATCCGGGTGCAGCAACGCGAGCGCTTCCTGCCGGCTGCACGCCGCCTTGCGATGGCCCAGCAAGTGGAATATACGCTCGCCCCACCAGATACTGTCGCCCGCCACATCCCATTCCCACAGCGCGTCCGAGGTCAGCTGGGCCACCAGCCGAAAGCGCTCGTTCCAGCGATGCGCGGCGCGCTCGATCTCGCGAAACTCGCTGACATCCTGCACAACACCGCGCAAGCGCCGGACGGCAAAGGTGGCCTGGTCAAGCTCGGGATTGGCGATCCAGCGCAAATGCAACTCCTGCCCGCCCACCTGTACCGGACACTCGATATCCATCGGCACAGCGGACGCAAAGCACAGAGCCAGCGCCGCGCTCCAGTCATCGCGGCAATCCGGCGTAAACTGCGCCAGCAGCGTGGCTATGGCAAGGGGGCTGCCAACAGGATGTCCGAGCAGACCGAGGGCTTCGTCGGAACCCTCGATGTCATTGCTGCCGGCCTGAAACTCCCAGTAGCCGATGCGGACAATGTCCGCGCTCAATTGCTGCAGCACCGATTGGTCCTTCGCTTGCGCACCGAGCATGCGATGCAGGATCAGCTGCTTGCGGCGCAGTTCCAGCGTCACTATCGCCTGCAGGGCCAGTGTCTGCAATTGATCGCGCTGCTGCGGTGTCAGCATGCGAGGCTGGTGGTCGAGCACCGACATCATCCCCAGCACCTGCCCGCCCTGCGTACGCAGCGGATAGCCGGCATAGAAGCGCAACGGTGCCTCACCGGTGACGAGCGGGTTGTCGCAAAAACGCGGGTCATTCAGCGCATCGGGCACTTCGAAAAAACTGGCCTCCCGGATACCGTGCGTGCAGAACGCCAGCGACAGGTCCATCTCCTGTATTGACAGCCCCCAGGTCGCCTTGAACCACAGCCGGTGCTCATCGACGATGCTGATTGCCGCCATTGGCGTTTCGCACAGCTCGGCAGCAAGCTTCACCAGCCGGTCGAATTCGACTTCGTGTGGGGTGTCGACAATCGAGAATGCGCGCAAGACCGCCAGTCGCAGCGCTTCCTGCGACGGATTGGCGGGCCCGCAAGGCGACAGACTAAGATCGGACATGTTGCGACAACCGTCAGAACCGGCACGCCGGACCACACGCCGGCGACCATGACGATATTGGACTGCGCGCATCCTGCGCCGATCCCGGACACGGCCCGGCGCCGGTTTGATCCAGCTCTAGTTCAGTTTCTCGATGCGCGTGATGACGAACTGACCGTTGCGCCTGTCCGGTATGAAACGCACCCGGTCGCCCACCGCGAGGCCTTCGAGCATGGCCGGCGCAGCCACGCGGAAGGCCATCGTCATGCCGGTCATGTCGAACTTGCGGATGGCTTCATGCTTGAGCGTCAGCTTGCCGCCTTCCTTGTCGATCTTGCGCACTTCGGCATGGACGAACTCGTCGGCGGCTTCCTTCGCGCCGGGCGCCGGCCGCGGTTCCTGCGAACCGCCATGATGGTCGGCGGCGGCCGGCCAGGCCGCTGCGAGCAGCGACAAGGCCAGCGCCGGTACCAGCGACCTGCGCGCGACTGCGACGAGACCCTGGCCTGTGAATCGGATGTTTTGCTGCATCGCTTTCCTCCATTGTGTGGTCAGTGATGTTGATGAATGCTCAGTGATTGCCCTCATGCGCATGCGGCTTGCGCACTTTCAGCTCGCCTTGCGGCTTGTCCTGCTGCACGGCCGGCATGGCCTGCCCGCCGGCCGAATCCTCGCGCACCGGCGGCGGCAGCGCCCCCGTCCATTCCCAGGCGACGCTGCCTTGCGGATGGGCATACCAGCCGGGATCGCTGTGGTCGCCCGGCTTCTGTCCGGCGCGCACTTTCAGCACGGTGAACATGCCGCCCATCTCGACACTGCCGAAGGGTCCGTCACCGGTCATCATCGGCAGGGTGTTCTCCGGCAGCGGCATTTCCATCGTGGCCATGTCGGCCATGCCCTTGTCGCCCATCACCATGTAGTCGGGCACCAGCTGGTTGATCTTTTCGGCGATGCCGCGATGATCGACACCGATCATGGTCGGCACGTTGTGTCCCATCGCATTCATCGTATGGTGCGACTTGTGGCAGTGGAATGCCCAGTCGCCGGGCTCATTCGCGTCGAACTCGATCGCGCGCATCTGGCCGACGCCGATATCCACCGTCACCTCGGGCCAGCGCGAGCCGGGCGGCGTCCAGCCTCCGTCGGTGCCGGTCACCTCGAACTCGTGGCCATGCAGGTGGATGGGATGATTCGTCATGGTCAGGTTGCCGACGCGGATGCGCACGCGGTCGCCCAGCCGCACCTTCATCGAATCGATGCCCGGAAACACGCGGCTGTTGAAACCCCAGAGGTTGAAGTCCAGCATGGTGTTGACCTTTGGCGTCGCGCTGCCCGGCTCGATGTCGAAGCTGTTGAGCAGGAACACATAGTCGCGGTCGACCGGCATGAAGTCCGGATCTTTCGGATGGGTGACCCAGAAGCCATACATGCCCATCGCCATCTGCACCATCTCGTCCGAGTGCGGGTGATACATGAACGTACCGGCACGGCGTGCTTCGAATTCGTACACGAAGGTCTTGCCGGGCGGGATGGACGGCTGGGTCAGGCCCGACACGCCATCCATGCCGTTCGGCAGGCGCTGCCCGTGCCAGTGCACGCTATGCGGCTCCGGCAGGCGGTTGGTGACGAAGATGCGCACCCGGTCGCCTTCGACAACCTCGATGGTCGGGCCCGGCGATTGTCCGTTGTAGCCCCACAGGTTGACCTTCATTCCCGGGGCGAACTCGCGCACCACCGGTTCAGCCACCAGATGGAATTCCTTGACGCCGTCATTCATTCGCCAGGGCAGCGACCAGCCATTCAGCGTCACCACCGGATAGAACGGCCGCCCGCTGGCCGGTAACGGCGGCGGCACGGTCGCCGGTCCGCCGGCGACGGCGATCTCCGGCAGCGAGGCCGCAGCCGCGCGGCTGACAAGACTGGTACCGAGCGCGGCAACGCCGGCCCGCATGAAAAATTCTCTGCGCGAGACCATGATTCGTCTCTCCTTGCTCAATGCGCGGCCGCAGCCGCGGCGGCGGGCTGCGACACGGTGGCCGAAGGCAGCGCAGGGACCGCGCTGCCGCCATGAATCGCGAACTGCAGGTCGCTGTCGGCGATCCAGAAATCGCGTTGCGCGTCGATGGCGGCATTTACGCTGGCGATCTGTGCGCGCGCATCGGCGAGCAGCTCGAACACGCTGGCGAGCATGCCGTTGTAGCGCAGCAGGGTCTCGTCGGACATCTTCTTTCGCAGCGGAACGATCTCGTCACGATAACGACGCGCCACCTCATAGTGCGAACGCAGCAGCGAATCGCCCTCCCGTACTTCGGAGCGCGCCTGCACGGCGACATCAGCGGTGCGCTGCAGGGCGCGCAGGTAAATGGCCTCGGCGCGGCGCACACGCGCAGTGCCCCAGTCGAACAGCGGCAGCGACAACTCGACCTCGTAGCCGTCCGCGCGCGGTGAACCGCTTTCGCTGCTGTTCTGGTAGCCGAGTTCGAGCACGTTCACAAAACGCGTGGTGCGGGTCAGGCCGAGCGTGCGGGCGGTGAACCGGGTCTCGAGTGCCGACAGCTGCACATCGAGCCGCTGAGCCAGTGCGCGCTGCTCAACCTGCTGCGGCGGCTGCAAGCCGGCGGGCAAGGGCGGCAGCCGTTCAGGCAGGCGCAGCGCGGAACCTTCGCTCGTCAGGCCCAGCAGACGCACGAGTCGCTCGCGCGCGGCGGCAGCGGCATGCTCGGCGCGCCGCCGCTGGGTGCTCACCTCCGCATGAAACACTTGCTCACGCGCTTCATCGAGCCGGCTCCAGTTGCCGACGGCAGCCATGCGCTGACCGAGTTCGGCGCTGGCCTCGGCGGCCAGCTCGGCCTGTTTCAGATACGCCAGCGTCTGCGCCGCCGCCACTGCCTGATACCAGGCGCGGCGCGTGTCGGCGGCCACGCGCACCACCTGCAGCGCCGCCTGCAATTGCGCCCCCTGAAAACGCTGCTGCTCGATCGCGCGACGCAGCGGCATGGTCAGCAGGCCGCCGAGGTCGAACATCACCGAGCGTTCAATCTCGACGCCGCCGTCGCCGCTCAGACGACCGAAAGACAGCTTGGGATTGCGCAGTACGCCGGCCTGAACGAGATCGGCCTCGGCAATGCCGAGTTCGGCCAGCGCGACCTGCAGTCGCTTGTTGTTCAGCAGCGCAAGCTGCACGGCCGCATCGACCGACAGCGGCTCGGCCAGCAGCGCATCGACCCGTGCCCGGGTCTGCGGTCCGTCGCGTTCGACCGCATGGCCGATACGCTCGCTGCTGAGCGCGCCGACGCGCGCGATGCCGCCGTCGGGAGAAAAGCTCGCACAGCCGGCGAGCGTCGCCAGCAGCATCGCTGCTGGCGGTAGGGTCCATCGTGGAAACATGCATCACCTCAAAGCCGGGGTCGGCGCGGGATGTGCCCGCGCGTCATGCGCCGCTCGCCCTTGCAGACGGGCAGCGCGACAGGATCAGCAGGCGAGGTGTCTGGGAGGCCGGTCGGGCCCGTCGGTGAGGAAGCTTGGCGTCGGCGCCCGTTGCGCGAGGAAGGCGGCCCGCACGGCATCCGGCGTGAAGCTGGCCGCACTTGCCGGTGGCGGTGCCGACGCCGCAAGCAGGCAGCACTTCGCGCAATCGGCACAACCGGCTTTGGCATGCACGGACTTGTGCGAGCCTGACTCGCTGTCGGCCGGGGTCACGACCTGCCCGCCGTGGCCGCCGTGGCCGTGGTTACCGTGGTCAACGCGATCGCCGTGATGTCCGGCATGGGCATCCTGCGACGGCGGCACGGACATGCTGCCGTGCCGTGCCATTGCCGTAGCACGCGCCAGAGTGGCGCCCGCCTGCAGCGGCAGCAGCAGGCACAGCATCAGCGCAAGCAGGGTGCGGATAGCAGGACTAAATTTCATACCGACAATGTAACGCTGATGATGCTGATCGGGCAAGACCGTTCATGCGGTTCAGCCGTCCTTGCCGTCGACGCGGGTGGCGCTGAGTCGGGGCAGGTAGACCGCGAGGTAGAGAGCGAACGCCAGACTCCAGCAGGCGGCCGACGCGATCAGCAGCGTGCGGTAGCCCTCGCCCCAGTGCAGTGACGCCAGCACGCGCAACAGCGCGCCGGCCATCAGCAATCCGACCATCAGCACTTCCGGCGCGCCGGCCCGTAGCGGACGGCCGGTATGGCCGAGCGCGGTGCGGGTGATCATGCCGATGACCAGCCCGCCGGTGGCACCGACCCCCAGCGCGTGCCAGCCGGCACTGGCCGACGCCAGATCGAGCGCGGCAGCCGCCAGCAGCGCGAAGCCGATCGCAATCCACAGGTAGGCGACATGCAGGATCCACAGCAGCGGATGCGCGAGCGTGCGCTGCGGCTGGTAGCCCAGCACCCGGCGACCCGTGGCCAGTGCGGCCGCAGCAAAACTGCCCGCCTGCGCCGGCGCCGGCAGGCCGGCAAGCCAGCTGACGATGGCCAGTACGGCCAGCACGATCGCCAGCCTGTCCTCGCGCGGATTCACCCGCGGCTGCGCGTGCGGTACTGCATTCGAGGTGAACGAGGGAATCACGCGTCCGCCCATCACCAGCTCGATAAGCACGATCAGCAACAGGCCGCCGCGCAGCGGCATCAGCGGGTCAATCGGCAGCCAGCCCAGCGCCGCCGCATGATGCAGCGCGTTCAGCACGGCCAGTGCGCCGAGGATCAGCGGCAGGAACTGATTGCGCCGGTTATTCGCCCGGCGCAGCAGGCGCCAGACCGGCCACGCCGCCAGCGGCAGGAAGGCGATGTCAATCAGCGCGCCCCACAGCGGCGGTGCCGCCAGCAGGGCGATGCGCCCCGCGCACCACAGCAGCACCAGTGCGGCAAGATGCGCGCCGCGCGGCGTGGGCAGCTGTGTCCAGTTGCGTACCGCCGTGTACAGGAAGCCAATGATCACGGCGACCGCAAAACCGAACACCATCTCATGCACATGCCAGTGCAGCGAGGGCTGCAGCCCGAACGGCGCGACACTCAGAAAGGCGGCAACCCACAACGGAATGGCCAGTGCGGCCAGTGCCGCAGCAACGAGATAGAAAGGCCGAAACCCCAGCCGCAACAAGGCGATGCCCTGCGGCGGGTTGAGCGGGCGGGCGCCGGGCCGGGACAGCGATGCGGCGGATGTCAGCGGTTCGTGAATCTTGAGGAGCGACATGCGCATTCCTTAACATGCATAATTTCTGTATGTTATATTTGCGCACGCCAGAATGCAATGACGCTTCTGCAAAGTTCTGAAACCGATGAGACTGACCGCATTTACCGACTACGCGCTGCGCACACTGATCTACCTCGGGCTGCACCCGGACCGGCTGGCAACGATCGACGAAATCTGCGACGCCTACGATATTCCGCGCAATCACCTGTCCAAGGTGGTGCACCTGCTGGGTTCGTCCGGCTGGGTGCAGACGGTGCGCGGCAAGGGCGGCGGACTGCGGCTGGCCGTGGCGCCGGAGCAGATCCCGGTCGGTGAGGTCGTGCGGCTGACCGAAACCGACTTCGAGATGGTGGAATGCTTCAACAGCGCGAGCAATCGCTGCGTGCTGTCGCCGGCCTGCCGGCTGAAGTCGGCACTGAAGCAGGCCACGGACGCGTGGTTTGCCGTGCTCGACCCGTTGACGCTGGCCGATGTGCTGGGGAACGCCGCCGGTTTGCGGCGGCAACTGCAACGGCAAGGCGCCTGACGGTACCCTGCCCGGATGACGGGGGTCCGGTCCGGCGACGGCCACGCCGCCGGACCGGATCAGGCCCGATCAGATGACCTGGTGCCGCTCGACCGCGGCCTCGTCCCAGGTCATGCCCAGGCCCGGGCCGCGCGCCTTGACGCAGCCATCGGTATCGATACGGTAAGGCGTGGCCAGGACGGCCGAACCGAAATCCATGAACTCGAGCCAGTCGCAGGTCGGCGTGACAGGCAGCACGTGCGCGCTGCCCTCGATGAACAGGTGGCTCGACACCGGCATCGACGCCGCCGCCGCCAGCCCTGCCACCGACAGCCAGCCGGTGATGCCGCCGATCTTCATCAGGTCCGGCATCATCTTGTCGCAGGCGTCGGCCGATAGTGCGCGTTCTGCGTCGCGCGGGAACCACCAGTTCTCACCGGTCTGAATGTATGCGCCGGTCGCCGCGCGCACTTTGGCGTGGCCTTGCAGATCTTCGGCGGCCACCGGCTCTTCGACCCAGCACAGGTCGAAGGGCTCGAGCGCACGCACGCGGCGGATGGCCTCGGCCGGCGACAGGCTCTGGTTGAAATCGACCATCAGCGCGATATCGGGGCCGATCAGCTTGCGGACCTCACGCACCACCTCGACGTCGCGTTTCGGGTCGGGATAGCCGACCTTGATCTTGATCGCGCGGAAGCCCTGCTCCAGCGAGCGACGCAGCGCCGCCGCGTCATGCACCGGGTCGACCATGCCGTAGCTGTCGTAGGCGCGGACCGGCGCGGCCTCCCCGCCCAGCAGCTGCACCACCGGCTGCCCGGCCGCCTTGCCCAGTGCGTCCCAGTAGGCCATGTCGAGTGTCGACACCAGCATGCCGAGCAGGCCATGCAGGCCCAGCAGGCGGAAGCGCCGCTCCATCTGCTGCATGCGCGCATACGGCACGACCGGCTGGCCGACCAGCTCGGTGCGCAGCTCTGCCGCCAGCGCAAGCAAGGGTTTGAGTGTCGTGCGCGTATAGCCGAATGCATAGGCGCAACCGGTGATGCCTTCGTCCGTGATCACATCGATCAGCAGCAGCGGTGCCTTCTCGATCTCTCCTGAGGCGGTGCGCACCGGGCGCGAGATGGGCGCATCGACGGCGCGTGCGCGGATATCGCGGATAGTCAGCTGGGTCATCGTGGTCTCCTCGGCCGTGGTCAGCATGAAAGCTGCCCATTGTAGGGAAAGCCGTGGATGAACGTCTTCCAAAAATGTTGAGCCGGTCTCGCGCCGCACCGGGGGACGCGGCGTAGCGGACTAGCGGGACGGGCGGTCGGCGTCCTGCACCGGGTAGGAATCGGAGGTGTACTGCGGACCTTTCATGATCATCACGATCAGGCAGCCGAGCGCGACGGTCACGACCATGGTCACATGAAAGATGGCCGCACCGATCAGGCTGTAGTCGAAGGTACGCAGCCTGCGCTGGATGTCTTGCGCATCGCCTTCGAAGGGCCACGCATGCAGCGTCCCCCAGACCAGGAGCAGGACCAGCAGGCCCAGCAGCGCGAGCCTGGGCAATTTGCGGATCAGCCGCCATTCAAGACCGGCGGGCGCACGTATCGAGTCGGGGTTTTTCTTCATCGCAGGGAAGCAGCTGCAGCGCATGAACAGGAAGCCCAAGCATACGCCGATTCGCATCGAACGAGAGCGAAGGACACCCGGTGATTACCCTGCGAATACGCCTTTTCCGTACAGACAGCACAGGGAGCGATTGCTACACTGGCGCCGTTCGCGCCATGTGCGCGCCCAGGTCACCCGAGGAGATTTCATGGCTACCGTCCCCCTGATCGAGCATGCGAATGCCAGCCCGGCAGTCCGCGCCGTCTATGACGATATCAAGCAGTTGCGCCGCGTCGATGACGTGAATAATTTCTGGAAGTCGCTGGCGAATTCACCCGCGCAACTGGAACAGGTCTGGTCGGAGGTGAAATCCGTGATGCAGCCGGGCGCGCTCGATGCGCTGACCAAGGAGCTGATTTATATCGCGGTGTCGGCATCGAACAGCTGCACTTACTGCGTGCATTCGCATACCGCGGCCGCGCGCGCCAAGGGCATGACGCCGGAACAGCATGCAGAACTGCTGGCCGTGATCGCGCTGGCCAGCCGCACCAACGCGCTGGCCAACAGCCTGCAGGTGCCGGTGGACCCGCAGTTCCTGTCCGGATGAAAGATTAAATAATTTGAATCGGTATGGGATGCATAGGATGTTTTCCCTGGTCCCTTGTCCGGCATTTTTGACACACGTCAAAGACCGCGACGGGCACGAAACGGAATACTGGATTCGTTCAAACAAGGAGCCCGTATGACTTTCAACCATGCCGTCATCTGGATCGACCACAGCGAAGCCCACGTGATTCATTTCGACGCGGAAGCGAGCGAGAGCGAGGTCGTGAAGACCCGGTCGACCCACCCTCACCTGCATCACAAGTCCGGTTCGGCCGGTGCCGGCCATGCACGCTCCGCCGAGGAATACCTGCGTACCGTCGCCGACGCTGTCGCCGATGCGGGCGAGATTCTGGTGGTCGGCCCGGGATCGGCCAAGCTCGAACTGATCCGCTACGTGGAGAAACACCTGCCGAAGACGGCCGCACGCATCCTCGGCGTCGAGACGGTCGATCATCCGACCGACCGCCAGTTGCTGGCCTATGCGCGCAAGACTTTCGTGCGCATCGATCAGCTGAACGGCACGACAGCGCTGCCGACCTGAATGCACCACGGCGCGTGGGCATGCGCCGTCACTTCAGCGGCCCTTCAGCACTCTTCAGCGCCGCCCCGTAAGTGCCGCACTACTTCCGGCCCGCCAGGTATTTGACGCCGCGCGGGCCGTAGGTTTCTGTGTGCGGGACATGGGCCGCCAGTCCAAAGACGTCGCCGGGACCGCAACGCTGGGTGACGCCCTCGGCAACGATCGTGATATCGCCATCGAGGATCAGTGCGCGCGCTTCAAAGGGATGGGAATGCGTGTCGAGCGAGCCGTCAGGTTCGCGCTCGACGGTGACGACGGTGGTGAAGCCTTCGGCGGCGAGCTGATCGCGGAATTCCTGTTCTGTCATGTTGTTCTCCGTTAGCGCGTGGCGACCAGCCGGACCAGTGCCAGCAAGGTCTGGTTGATCGGCGTGGCGATGCCGTGCGCGCGGCCGCGCCGCACGACATAGCCGTTCAGGTAATCGATTTCGTTGGGTTTGCCGCGCGCGACATCCTGCGCGGTCGATGAATACTGGTTGGCCATCGAGTGCGCGATGCGCCGCACTGCCTCATGGCTGTCGCCGGGCACGTCGACACCGTCGGCGCGCGCCACCTGCAGGCACTCATCAACGACGGCTTGCATCAGCTCCGGCACGCCATCGACCTCGACCAGACTGCCGTAGGTTTTCTGGGCGATGGCGGACAGCGCGTTATATGCGCAGTTGACGATCAGCTTGCCCCACAATACGCCGACCACGTTATCCGACACCTGCACGGGAACGCCGGCACGCGCGAAGGCATCGACAATACGCTGGCTCTCGGGCGCCATGCCGATGGCCAGCTCGCCACGACCGTGGTGCTTCAGGTGCGCCGGACCGGCCATTTCAGTGGCGACATACACGACCGCGGGAATCACGCGCTGCGGCAGCACCCGGCGGATGATGTCGGCATTTTCAACGCCATTCTGCAGCGACACGACGACGGTGTCGGCACCCAGCCAGGGGGCGATCTCGCGGGCGGTCCGCTCGCTATCGGTTGACTTGACACAGAACAGCACGACATCCGCGCCGGCCACCGCCGAGGTGTCGGTGCTGGCGTCGACCGCCACGGTTTCGTCGAACATTCGGGTGTCCAGCCGCAGTCCGTGTGCGCGCATCGCGTCGACATGCGCCGGGCGTCCGATCAGGGTCACCGGCAGGCCCGCGCGTGCCAGCATGCCGCCGAAGTAGCAGCCGACCGCGCCTGCGCCAATAACGGCGAACCGGGGGCTATCGCTGTGGTGCATCTTGTCTCCCTTTTTTATGGGGGAGACTATAACCGATTGATGCCCCGCATTTCATGCTGGAACGGCCAGGCCATCCGTAGCCACCCGCCCGGTGATGCGGACTGCCGCCAGCAGCGTATCAGGCGCGCATGTCCTCCGCCGCATACCAGCCGACGTAGGCAGCGACCGCTGCGGTGCCTGCATGCAGCCAGATATCGTGGCTGTGCAGGGGCATCAGTCCGAACAGGGTATCCAGCCGCGGAAACAGGCCCATCACCGCGAGCACTGCGAAGATGACCGCCAATGCGCGCGCATAGCTGGCGCAGGCCTCCCCGCTCGAACGCGCCGCTAGCACGCCCCACGCGCCAACGGCCAGATGCAGCAGGCTGTGCGCGAGGTTCACCGGAAACAGGCCGAGCAGCTCGCCCTGCAGCGCGCGTACCGTGAGGTGCCGCGACTCATCAGCCGGGGACAGCAACGCAGGAAAGAAGCCGGCGATGCCGACCAGCAGGTAAGCAAGGCCGGCAACGATGGCAAAGCGCTTGGTGAGCATGGCACATCCCCCGGGCGGCGCATTGGACAGCGGGAACGCGTCGTTCGGCGAGGCGCCGAACGACGCGTCAGGCGGTGTATCAGACAGTGGATCTGACCGCAGCCGCGCGGGGAAAGCCGGATCATGTCGATCCGGCTGGAGAAAAATCAAACCGGCCCGGCGTCCATTTCCGCAAACACCTTCTGCGCCAGCGCGAATGCCGAGTTGGCGGCGGGCACGCCACAGTAGATCGCTGCCTGCAGCAGGGCCTCCTTGATCTGCTCGCGCGATACACCATTGTTGGCGGCCGCCCGCAGATGGAGCCTGAGCTCTTCTTCGCGATTGAGCGCGACCATCATGCAGATCGTCATCAGGCTGCGAGTGTGCCGGGGCAGGCCGGGGCGCGTCCAGATCTCGCCCCACGCATAGCGCGTGATCAGGTTCTGGAACTCGCTGTTGAAGTCGTTCAGGCTGGCCTGCGCCCGGTCGACGTGCTTATCGCCGAGCACGGCGCGGCGAACGGCCATGCCCTGTTCGTGACGCTGTTCGTCATCCATTGGGGCGCCCTCGTTCACGCAGCGTCCTGCGTGAGCAGGAAATTGACCAGCTGCTGGGTGAAGGCCTGCGCCACTTCCCAGTTGGACAGGTGCGCGGCGTTCAGCTCGACATAGCGCGCGCCGGGAATGGTGCGCGCGATCAGCTCGCCATGCTCGGGCGGCGTGGACTTGTCGTACTTGCCGCCGATGACCAGGGTCGGTGACGCGATGCGCCCGAGATCGGCGCGCTGATCCATGTCGCGCACCGCCGCGCAGTTGGCAACATAACCGTCGACCGTCGTGCTGGCCAGCATGTTGCGCACACGCTCGACCTGTGCCGGTGCGTGCGCAAGGAAATCGTCGGTGAACCAGCGCTGCAGCACGGTATCGATGACGACCTGCATGCCGCCCTGCCGCACCTGCGCGATGCGGGCATTCCACATCTCGGGCACACCGATCGCGGCGCTGGTGTTGCACAGTACGAGGCGCTCGACGCGGGCCGGCTGATGGATGCCGAGCCAGATGCCGGTCATGCCGCCCATCGACAGCCCGCAGAAGTGCGCGCGCGGAATTTTCAGCTGGTCCATCAGGGCAACGACGTCGCCGCCCAGTTGCGCGATCGAGTACGGCCCCGGGGTCACGTCGGACTGGCCATGACCGCGCGTGTCGTAGCGCAGCACCCGGAAGTGCTCGACCAGTGCCGGCAATTGCGGCAGCCACATGTCCAGCGTGGTGCCGAGGGAATTCGACATGACAAGCACGGGCGCATCGGCGGCACCGTCGAGCTGGTAGTGCAGCTTGCCGCTACCTGTATCAATGAAGGGCATCGGTTGACTCCAAAAAATGTTTCATCCCGCCTTGCGCTGGCGGTGTGCTTCCAGCACCCGGTCGACGAAGGCCGTGGCCTCACCTGCATAGCTTAACGGATCGAACAGCGCGGCAAGGCGTTCGGCATCGAGCAGCGGCGCGATGCGCGCATCGGCCTGCAAGACCTGCAACAGGTGCTGCCCGCTGTCGATCGCAGTATCGCAGGCCGACTCGACGATCTCATGCGCGCGCGCACGGCCAAGCCCGGCGGCCAGCGCCAGTGATACCGGCTCGGCCATCACCAGTCCGCGCGTGAGCTCCATGTTCTGCCGCATCCGGCCGGCATCGACGCGCAGGCCCTCGGCTACGTCGCGCAACTGGGTCAGCGCCGCCGCGCACAGCGAGGCGATATCGGGCAGCGTATCCCACTCGGCCTGCCAGCCGCCGAGCGCACGCTCGTGTTCGTTTGGCATGGCGGCAAGCAGGGTCGATACCAGTGCCGGCACGCGGACCGCTGCGGCCAGTACCGCGGCGCAACCCACCGGATTGCGCTTGTGCGGCATGGTCGACGAACCGCCACGTCCGACAGCGACCGGCTCGGACAATTCCGCCACTTCCGTCTGGCTCTGCAGCGAAATATCGCGCGCAATTTTGCCGAGGCTGCCGGTCAGAAGTCCGAGCACCGTCGCGAATTCGGCTACGCGATCGCGATGCGCATGCCAGGGCATGGCAGGCAGGGGCAGCGCAAGTTCGCCGGCGACGGCATGCGCGACGGCGAGCCCGCGGTCGCCGAGGCTGGCCAGGGTACCGGCAGCGCCGCCGAACTGCAGCACGCAGAGCCGGGCGCGCAGCTCGGCAAGTCGCTGCTGGTGGCGCAGCAGTGCATCGAGCCAGCCGGCGGCTTTCAGGCCGAAAGTGATCGGCAACGCATGCTGCATCCAGGTGCGGCCCATCATCGGCGTAGCGCGATGCCGGTGAGCGAGACCGGCGAGCGCATCGCCCAGCTCGGCAAGATCGACCGTGATCAGGTCGAGCGCATCGCGCAGTTGCAGAACCAGACCGGTATCGATGACGTCCTGACTGGTCGAGCCCCAGTGCACATAGCGCGCCGCCTCGGGGTCGCGCGCGGCGACTTTCGCGGTCAGTTGCCTGACCAGCGGAATCGCGAGATTGCCCGCATTGCGGGCAGCATGGGCGAGTGCGTCGAGGTCGTAGTCGCTTGCGTCGCAGCAGGCCAGCACGGGCTCGACTGCCGAGGCCGGAATGACATCCTCGCAGGCCAGTGCGCGCGTCAGCGCGGCCTCGAAGTCGAGCATGCGCTGCACGGTACTGCCTGGAGAGAACACGCGCTGCATGCCCTCACTGGAAAAGATGGCGGACGTGAGGGCTTGCATGGTCGCTGGGCAGTCGCTGGTTAGTCGCTCGTTGCGGTGAGTGTCAGATGTCGAAGAAGACGGTTTCGTTGTCGTCGCCGCCGCCCAGCACGATATCCCATGTATGGGCACCCGGTTCGCCTGCCGCCGGCCGCGCCACCAGCGTGGCACGCCGCTCGGCGGGCACTTGCTGCAGCACGAAGTCGTCCGCGTGATTGTCCCCCAAAAAATAGATCCGCGTGGACAGCTGCTTCAGCAGGCCGCGCGCGAACACATTGACCATCACATGCGGCGCCTGCGGTTGGCCGTCGGCACCGGGCACGCTGCCGGGCTTGACGGTCGCGAAACGGAAGCGGCCCTCGGCATCCGTCGGACAACGCCCGAAGCCGGTAAAGCCGGCGTCGAGCGGCAACGCGCGCGCGTCGTCCGGGTGCGCATACTTGCCGTGCGCATTGGCCTGCCAGATCTCGACGACGGCGTCGGGCACCGGCTGCCCATCGGCATCCAGCACGCGTCCGGAGATCGTGATGCGTTCGCCCGATACGCCGGGGCCGGCCAGTTCGGAGGTGTTCAGCCAGTCCAGGCCAATGTGCAGGTAGGGACCAACGGTTTGCGAAGGGGTCAGCGGGAAGCCCATGGGATTACTCCATCGGCGTGGCATCACGGCCACGCAGGACGATGTTGAAGCGGAAGCCGAGCGCGTGCTCGGGTTCGGTCAGGTCGAGGTCAAAGTCCGAGATCATTTTCTGACGCGCGCCGTCCGGCACGCTTTGGTAGATCGGATCAAACGGCAGCAGGGGATCGCCGGGGAAGTACATCTGCGTGACGAGGCGGGTCGCAAACGCATTGCCGAACAGCGAGAAGTGGATATGTGCGGGCCGCCACGCATTCGGATGATTGCGCCAAGGGTAGGCGCCGGGGCGGATGGTCACGAAGCGGTAGTGGCCGTTCGCGTCCGTCATCATGCGTCCGGTACCGGTGAAGTTGGGATCGAGCGGCGCATCGTGCTGGTCGCGCTTGTGCTGGTAGCGGCCGGCGGCATTCGCCTGCCACACTTCGATCAGCTGGTTCGCGACCGGCCGGCCATCCTCGTCGAGCACACGGCCGGCGACGATGATGCGCTCGCCCAGCGGTTCGCCCGCATGCTGGCGGGTCAGGTCGGCATCGTCGGGCCGCACGCGCTCATGGCCGAACACGGGTCCCGTCATTTCGGACAGCGACTGCGGCAGCAGGATCAGCGGCTTCGATGGCGTGCGCTGCACGGTCGACGCATAGCCGGGATAAAGATAATCAGGCTGGCTCCCCGCAGCGGGGCGCCGGTAGGGCTGAGGAACGGACATGTGGGCTCCTGGTCTCGGATGATGTTCTTTCTACGGGCGTGGCGCGGTGACGGGTCTTGGGATGTTTATCCGCCCGCCGGCTTGCCAGTCGCGACCGGCGCCACGAAATGCACGGAGCATCCGTGGCGCACGCGGATCAGACGCGCTCGATCAGCAGCGCAATGCCCTGGCCCACGCCGATGCACATCGTGCAGAGCGCGTAGCGACCGCCGCTGCGGTGCAGCTGGTACATCGCGGTTGTCACCAGCCGAGCGCCACTCATGCCGAGGGGATGGCCGAGCGCGATCGCGCCGCCGTTCGGGTTGACGCGCGGGTCGTTGTCGGCAATGCCAAGGCCGCGCAGCACGGCCAGCCCCTGGGCGGCGAAGGCCTCGTTGAGTTCGATGACGTCGATCTGATCGAGCGTGATACCGGTCTGCTGCAGCAGCTTCTGCACTGCCGGCACCGGACCGATGCCCATCACGCGCGGCGGTACGCCGGCGGTGGCCATGGCGACGATGCGCGCGCGCGGGGTGAGTCCGAAACGGGCGGCCGACACCTCGTCGGCCAGCAACAGCGCACACGCGCCGTCGTTGACGCCGGAGGCATTGCCGGCAGTGACGGTACCGTCCGGACGGACCACGCCTTTCAGCTTGGCCAGTGCCTCGACGCTGGTCGCGCGCGGATGTTCGTCGTGCAGCACGGTGAGCGGGTCACCTTTCTTCTGCGGAATCACGACCGGCACGATCTCTTCGGCGAGCAGGCCGGCGGCCTGCGCTGCTGCCGCCTTGTTCTGGCTGGCGACCGCGAAAGCATCCTGGTCGGCGCGGCTGATCTGGTGGTCGGTGGCGACATTCTCGGCCGTCTCTGGCATCGAATCCACGCCATACAGCGCCTTCATCTGCGGGTTGATGAAGCGCCAGCCGATGGTGGTATCGAAGATCTGCGCATTGCGCGAGAACGCGCTGTCGGCCTTGCCCATCACGAAGGGCGCGCGCGTCATCGATTCAACGCCGCCGGCAATCATCAGTGCGGTCTCGCCGGAACGGATGGCGCGCGCGGCGCTGCCAATGGCGTCCATGCCGGAGCCGCACAGCCGGTTGACCGTGGCGCCGGGCACCGACGGCGGCAGGCCGGCCAGCAGCGAGGACATGCGCGCGACGTTGCGGTTGTCTTCGCCCGCCTGGTTGGCGCAGCCGAAGATCACCTCGTCAACGGCCGACCAGTCGACGGTCGGATTGCGCTCCTGCAGCGCGCGCAGGGGTACGGCGCCGAGGTCATCGGAGCGCACCTCTTTGAGCGCGCCGCCAAAGCGGCCGATCGGAGTGCGGATTGCGTCGCAGATAAATGCCTGTTTCATTCGTTGTCCTGTCTGTGGAGGTCAGTTCATTTCGGGGCGCTCAGGCCATTGCCAGCGGCACGCCGGTGATGGCTTGCAGCTCGGGCAGCGTGAGCCCTTCAGCCATGTCGATCACGCGCAATCCCTGCGGCGTGACGTCGATGGTCGCGAGGTCGGTGTAGATCCGCGCCACGCAGCCGACGCCGGTCAGCGGGTAGCTGCAACGCTCGACAATCTTGCTCTCGCCGCTCTTGGTCTGGTGCTCCATCATCACGAAGACGCGCTTGGCGCCGATCGCAAGATCCATCGCGCCGCCGACCGCGGGAATCGCCTCCGGTGCGCCAGTGTGCCAGTTCGCGAGATCACCCGTCTGCGAGACCTGGAAAGCACCCAGGACACAGATATCGAGAT
>JACCDS010803251.1_pt1 | contig 22521 bp, 13 predicted proteins | sample 7446441 | NCBI WGS metagenome assembly JACCDS01 (sample SAMN15323445, study PRJNA562643) | freshwater metagenome | isolation source: river surface water | place: USA:Blue River Watershed | collected 2017-08-17 | reverse complement strand
TGAAGTGATCCGGGCCCAGCATTTCCTGCGTGCCCTCCATCGTCGTGGTCTCACCGTCATTCACGCAGACCGTCTTGAACTTGGTCTTCTTGCCCGAGGTTTTCGCCTCCGTCTTGCAGTTCTTGTCATCCTGCGGCTTGAGCATTTTGTCGCCGGCGTTCTTGTCCTTCGGCACACAGACCTTGTTGTTCATCATGGGCAGCATCATGTCGCCTTCGCCCATGCTGATGCTCATCTCCCACAGATCGCCTGGCTGTTGCGCGTGCAGCGCGCCAGACACCATGACCAGAGCCAGTGCTGCCTTCCACTTGGACATGAGACTACCCTCCGTTCTTGTTGGATGCGGTTATTGATTCGGTTATTGAATCGGTTATTGATGCGGTTAGCGTCAGCTTGCAGCCCGGGCCACGTGGTTGAACAGCTCCTCGGGTCGGCAAGCCTTGCTGAACGCGAGGCCTGCCAGTCAACGGCGACTGTATACTCGACGTCGCCCTGCAGGCAACCAATCACGACAAATTTCATAAGGTTTTAGCAATCATTTCGATCTGGACCTTTCTCGGCAGAATCGGGCCGGCAGGCCCCGGCCCCGCCGGTTGGCTGGCAGCGGCACTGCTGGGCGCCTTGTTGGCGACCACCTGCGCGGCAGGGTCGCCGGAGATTGCTGATCCGTTCAAGATCGATGCACAGGCCTACGTGGTCGACATCAATGGCCAGCTGCGCTGGCAGCGACACGCCGACCTGCCCCTGCCGCCGGCCAGCCTGACGAAACTCATGACCGCGCTACTGGTGCTGGAAGACGGCCAGCTCGACCGCAACGTCAGCGTCAGTGCCAAGGCTGCGCGACAAGGCGGCACGCGCATCGGCGTGCGCGCAGGTGAGCGCTATGCCGTTCGAGACCTGCTGGCGGCCGCGCTGGTCGCCTCGGCCAACGACGCCTGCCAGGCGCTCGCCGATGCGCTGGGCGACCCGGCACGGCCAGACGATTTCGTGGATCGCATGAACCGGCGCGCAACGGCGCTTGGCCTGACCGTCACACGCTTTCGCAATGCCTGCGGCTTCGATGCGCCGGGCCACGTATCGACGGCACGCGAACTGGCGCTGGTGGCGCGCGCCGCGCTGCGCTTTCCCGAGCTGGCCCGCATCGTCGCGCAGCCGCGCGTCGTTATGCGCGCTGCGGGCAGTCAGCGCGAATTGAGCCGGCCGAGTACCAATGCGCTGCTCGGCAACTACGCGCCGGCAGCCGGCGTGAAAACCGGCTACACCACACAGGCCGGGCCCTGCCTGATCGCGCTCGGGCGGCAGAACGGTATCGAGGTCTTGATCGTGATGCTGAATGCACGCAACCGCTGGTGGGATGCGGTGGGCATGTTCGAACACGCCTTTGCGACGGCAGCCGATGCGAACGGACGCTGACCAGCGCTGGCAGAAAATTGGCTGGCAAGGCTGCGGCTGGCAAAACATCGGCTGGCTGCTGCCCGTGCTGGTGCTGCTGATCTACCTGCCCTCGCTGGCCTCCCCTTTCCAGTTTGACGACTACAACGTCATCGTCGAGAACCCGGCAGTCCATTCGCTCGCGGCCTGGTGGCGCTCGATGCCGGGCATCCGGCCCTTGCTGAAATTGTCGTATGCGCTGAACTGGGTCACGGTACCCGAACCTGCGGCCTTCCGTCTGGTGAACATCGGGCTGCACGCCGTGAATGCGCTGCTGGTGTGGCGACTGCTGTGCGAGTTCGCTCGGTTACGCACCTTGCCGCCTGGTGTTCCGCTGATGACGGCGGCGCTGTTCGCGCTGCATCCGATCCAGACCGAGGCCGTGACCTATGTCTGCGGCCGCTCGGTCACGCTGATGGCCTGCTTCTATCTGGGTTCACTACTGGCTTGGATGGTCGCGATGCGTACCGGCCATTTGCGCTGGAAGCTGACGGCCGGAGTGGCCTTTCTGTGTGCCTTCCTGTCGAAGGAAACGGCGTTGATCCTGCCGCTGGCCGCGTGGCTGATCAGCGCCGTCTTGCCGCCGCCCGCATTCAAGGCCGACCTCAAGCCCGCCCGGCGCGCATGGCGCGGCCTGCTGCTCGTGGCCGCGGCGGCGATCGCCTTCCTGCTTATGCTGCCGGCCTATCGCGATTTCCTGTCCGCCGGTCTCGCGCAACGACCGCCAGTGGACAATCTGGCATTGCAGGCCAACGCCGTGTTTTATCTGGCCAGTCATTTGCTGTGGCCTGCCGGAATGAATGCCGACCCCGCACTGCCCACCGCAGTACAGTGGGATGCGCTGCTGGCGTGGCAGGGGTTGTTGCTGTCAGCGCTGCTGGTGCTGGCCGCACTCGCGCTTCGACAACGCTCGTTGGCCGGTGTCTGTGTGTTGTGGTTCTTGCTGCATCTCGCACCGACCAACTCGCTGCTGCCGCGCGTCGACGTCGCCAATGACCGCCAGCTGTATCTGGCATCCATCGGTGTGTTTGCCGCGCTGGCGTGGGCGATGGCATTGGCAATCGACTGGCTGCGCAAACGCTCGCGCGCCATCTCAGGGCCTGCACGTTTATTGCCGTGGCTGCCGGCCATGCTGCTGGTCGCCATGGCGGGCTGGCAGACCATCGAGCGCAATCGTGTCTATCGCAGTGAGGTCGCCTTCTGGGAAGACGTGACCCGCAATGCCCCCTGGAATGCGCGCGCCTACAACAACCTCGGCTATGCGCGGCAGCTGGCGGGCCAATACCGCGAAGCGCGCGCTGCCTACCAGCACGCACTGACGCTCAAGCCCTCGCTGTCACAGGCGCACTGGAACCTCGCATCGCTGCCACCGGAAGACACGCCTGGGCAAACCCCGGAAAAAACGACAGATCGATCTTCTGCAGATCGGCCTTCTACAGATCGATCTTCACCTGATCGCCCATCATCGGCACGCTGACGTTCCAGCGCAGTTCATGCTCGATGCGCCAGCGCAGCGCATCGGCAGCGGCCGGCTCGCCATGGGTCAGGTAGACGTGGCGCGGTGCTTTCTTCAGCGTCTTCAGCCACGCAATCAGCTGCGACGCGTCCGCATGCGCCGACATGCCGGGCAAGGACACCACCTCGGCATTGATGCGCACCTCTTCGCCAAAGATACGGATCAGTCGCTCGCCACCCACCAGCCGCGCGCCGCGCGTACCGCCGGCCTGATAACCGGCAAACACGATGCTGCTGCGATGATCCGGACCATGATTGCGCAAGTGATGCAGCACGCGACCGCCGGTCGCCATGCCACTGGCAGAAATGATGATGGCCGGATAGTTCATTGCATTCAGCGCGCGCGACTCATCGACCGTGCGACAGAACTTCGCAACATGACCGAGACTGCGGCAATCCTCATGCGACAACCGGTGCTCGTCATGATGGCGCTGGTACAGGCCGGTAGTATCGATGGCCATCGGGCTGTCGAGAAATACCGGCAGATCGGGAATCCGGCGCGCACGCTTCAGCAACGCAATCTGGAACAGCAGATTCTGCGCACGGCCCACCGCAAACGCCGGCACGATCACCATGCCGCCGCGTGCCGCGGTGCGGGTGATCACATCGGCCAGCACCTCGGCGCTGCCATCGTCGCCGTGACTGCGGTCGCCATAGGTCGATTCGACGATCAGCGTGTCGCCGAACTCGATCGGTACCGGCGGCTGCATGACGAGGTCATCCGGTCGGCCGATGTCGCCGGACAGCAGCAGACTGCCATGCGCGCCGCGCAGCTCGACCGAGCTGGCGCCGAGAATGTGGCCGGCGCGTCGCAGCCGTACTTGCAACCCGCCGAGATCCAGCGTGTGGTCAAACGGCAGCGGTTCCAGCAGGCGCAATGCCTGCCGCGCATCATCCTCGGTGTAGAGCGGCAGCGCAGGATCATGGCGGGAGGTCTTGTGACGGTTGGCGAAATTGGCGTCGTCCTCCTGCAGATGGCCGCTGTCGGGCAACAGCAGCTGACACAGGTCAATGGTCGACGGCGTCGCATACACCGGCCCGCGAAAACCCTGGCGCATCAGCAAGGGCAGCGCACCAGAGTGGTCGAGGTGTGCATGGGTCAGGATCACGCCGTCCAGAGTCGCCGGATCGACTGGCAAGGGTTGCCAGTTCAGCAGGCGCAGGTTTTTGTAACCCTGAAACAAGCCGCAATCAACCAGCCATTTATGGCCGGTATGCTCTATTAGATATTTTGAACCGGTGACGGTACCGGCTGCCCCGAGGAAGGTCAGCTTCATGGAAGGCTTTGCCCTATTCGTCCGTTGATGCAACCATTGTAGTCGACCGCTCATCAAGACCTTGATCCGTTCTCATCATGACCGACAACGCCACACCGCAGGGACTCAGCTCGGCCGCCGCCGCGCGCCGACTGGCCGACGAAGGCCCCAACGTTCCGCGCGCCTCACAGCGGCGCACGCTATGGACCATCGTGATCGAAGTCGCCAGCGAGCCGATGTTCCTGTTGCTGCTCGCCGCTGGTGCCGTTTACCTGCTCATCGGCGACCACACCGAGGCCATGGTGCTGACGGGCTTCGTGCTGGCCATCATGGGCATGACCATCTTTCAGGAACGCCGCACTGACAATGCGCTGGCTGCGCTGCGCGATCTTTCCAGCCCGCGCGCGCTGGTGATCCGCGACGGCCGGCAGCAGCGCATCGCCGGTCATGAAGTCGTGCGCGAAGACCTGCTGCTGCTCGAAGAAGGTGATCGCGTGCCCGCCGATGGCGAGCTGCTCGATGCGCATGACCTCGCCATCGATGAATCGATGCTGACCGGTGAATCGCTGCCCATCACTCGGCAGCCTGGCGATACCGTGCACGCCGGCACGCTGGTCACGCAGGGACAAGGCATGGTGCGCGTCAGTGCGATCGGCAGCAGTACCGCGATGGGCCGCATCGGCGAGTCGCTGGCCGAAATCGCACTCGAGGCCTCGCCGCTGCGCAAGGAAATGGCGCTGCTGACGCGCCGTATTGCCATCGTCGGCACCCTGATGGCGCTGGCACTGTCGCTCACCTACTGGGCACTGCGCGGCGGCGTGGCTGATTCCGCGCTGGCCGGCATTGCACTGGCCATGTCGCTGCTGCCGCAGGAATTCGCGGTGATCATGATCATTTTCTTTGCGTTCGCCGCGCGACGGCTGGCACGTATCGATGTGCTGACGCGGCGACTGGAAGCCATTGAAACCCTGGGCGAAACCTCGGTGCTGTGCGTCGACAAAACCGGCACGCTGACGCAAAACCGCATGGAGGTCGTCGCGCTGCAGGCCGCCGGTGACACGCAGCCAGCCGCAGCCGATACCGGCGCGCTGTCGGTCACGCAGCAGACTTTACTGCAACACGCAGTGCTGGCCAGCGAGATCGAGCCGCATGACGCCATGGAGAAGGCCATTCACCGTCGCGCCGAAGACGCCGGCCTGATGCCGGTGGTACAGCCCGGCTGGGCGCTCGTGCGCGAATACGAACTGTCGCCCAAGCTGCCGGCAATGACGCATGCGTGGCTTCACGAGGCGGCGGGCGGACCCGCCGTGGTGGCCATCAAGGGCGCGCCGGAGGCCGTCGCTGCGTTATGCGCGCTTGATCCCGAGGAAGCAAGCCGCGTCGCCCGGGAAGCAGAACATCTGGCCGCCCGTGGGCTGCGCGTCCTGGGGGTGGCACGCACCGTCCACGATACGGCGATACCCTGGCCAGACACACCGCATGGCTTCCGCTTCGACTGGCTCGGCCTGCTGGCGCTGGCCGATCCACTACGCCCGGAAGTGCCGGCCGCCATTGCGCAGTGCCGGCGTGCCGGCATCCGCGTCGTCATGATCACCGGCGATCATCCGCGTACCGCGCTGGCGATTGCCCGCGAGGCCGGACTGCCAGCCAGTGCCGCCATCACCGGCGCTGAGCTGACGCAGATGGATGCCACGACGCTGGCGCAAGCCGTGCGCGAAACTGACGTATTCGCCCGCGTGCGACCGGAGCAAAAGCTTGCGCTGGTCGAAGCACTGAAGCAGCAGCGTGAAGTTGTCGCCATGACCGGCGATGGCGTCAATGACGCACCGGCGCTGAAGGCTGCACACATCGGCGTGGCCATGGGGCAGCGCGGCACCGACGTCGCGCGCGAGGCCGGCGCGCTCGTGCTGCTGAAAGACGATTTCGATTCGATCGTGCAGGCCATCCGCATGGGGCGCCGCACCTTCGCCAACATGCGGCAGGCGATGGTTTACACCCTGGCCGTGCATTTGCCGATTGCCGGGCTTGCCGTGCTGCCGCTGCTGTTCGGCCTGCCCTTGCTGCTGGCGCCGGTGCACATCGCCTTTCTGGAGCTGGTGATCGACCCTGCCTGCTCGATCGTGTTCGAGGCCGAGGACGGCGGCGAGTCGCTGATGCAGCAGCCACCGCGCAGCGCCGCCGAGCCGCTGCTGTCACGCGCCGACGTCGTCCACAGCCTGGCCTATGGTCTATTGACGACCGCTGCGGCCTTCGGCGCCTACGCCGGTCTGCTCGCCCTGGGCCGCGCCGCCGACGCCGCAGCCACGGCCGCCTTCGTGCTGCTGGTAGTGGCGAATGCCTTGCTGATCCTGCCGAACCGCCACGCGCGTGCTGGCTGGCGCTGGCTGTTTGCGGGACTGCCTCCGGTATCGCTGTGGATCATCAGTGGCACCGTGGCCGCGCTGTGGCTGGTGACGAGCATTGAGCCCGTGGCCCGAGCCTTCCGCTTCGCGCCGCTACCTGCCGTGGAATGGGTGGCGGCGGCGCTGGCGGGCCTGGCGCTTCTGCCGCTTTATCTGCTGTTGCGCCAGCTGCTGACGCGCAGCCATCGTGCAGCCGAGGCCGCTAGCTCAGTAGCGTGAGGACGGATGTGCCGCTGTGCCGCCGCATCATGGCGATGGATCATCCCGATGCATCATGACGATGGATCATGCGGGCAAGTGATAAACGCTGTAACGGTTCTTGCCTTCGGTCTTGGCGTCGTACATTGCCTTGTCTGCGCATTGCAGCAGGCCATCGGCATCCTGCGCATGCTCCGGATAGACCGCCACGCCGACCGAGCAACTGACGTTCTGCGCGGCCCAGTGCGCAAACGCCTCCGATGACGCAAACGCCTTCACCACCTGCGCCGCCACGGTTTCGGCGTCGGTGCTGCGCTCGACATTTTCCAGCAGCACCGTGAACTCGTCGCCACCCAGTCGGACGACATGGTCGCTGGACCGTACCGCGCTGCGCACGCACAGGGCTGCTGCACGCAAGACCTCGTCGCCCGCCGCATGACCCTGCGTGTCATTGATGGTCTTGAAGTTGTCGAGATCCATAAACAGCAGCGCAACACGCTTGCGTGCCGCACGCGCGCGCTGCAGGGCACCCGGCAGGTAGTCATTCAGCCAGCGGCGGTTCGGCAGCCCGGTCAGCGTGTCCGTGACGGCCAGCGAGGCCAGCGCCTGCTCCTGCAGCTTGGCTTCGGTGATGTCACGGATCGTCACCGCGATCGCATCGCCAGAGCGCACCGCGCGCCGGTGATACCAGCCCGGCTGATGCAGCTCGTCGCTGCCGATCACATATTCAGACTCAGCGAATCCCTGTGCCAGCGACTCTGTCAGAAAATCCAAGGTCTGACGACGGCGCTCGCCCTCAAAGGTGTGCGTCATGTAACGACCCAGCAGTTGCTCGCGCGGCATTCTCAGTAATTGCGCCGCCCGTTCGTTACAGTCCTGAACCTGAAAATCGGTGACATCGCCGTCGGCCGATCGAATGGGTTCAAGAATCAGAAAGGCTTCGCGCGCGCCATCAACCGCGAGCCGGAAGGTCGCGCGCAGCCGCTCAGCCCTGCGGCGGCGCTCGGCGTGACGCACCGCCATCACACTGCCGGACAGCGCCGACAACACCACCAGCAACGAGGTGACGGTTGCGAACGACAACCACGCCGAACGCGTCGGCGCATACGGCGCCAAGGCGCTGGCTTCGGTAATCCCGGCGAGCGCGACCAGCGGGTAACCGTCAATCTTCTTCCAGGCGACGTAGCGCGGCAGGCCATCGATGAAGCGCTCGCCCGGCTGCGCCTCGACGTCCTGTGTCGCGGAGAACACCGGATCAGCGCGGTAATAGGCTCCACTATTTTCGCGGTTACGCAACGTCTTAACGACGAGCAGCGGCCCTGAAACCAGTCGTACGGAAATGAAATCGCCGGCATTCAGCTCATCTTCATTACTGATGCTGGCAACGTAGCTCGGCTCAACGGACACCAGCACCACACCGGCAAAATTTCCGGACGCATCATTGACCCGGCGCGTGAAACGGACCGTGCGCTTGCCCGTCATGCCGCCTACCCCTGTCGACACCGGGCTGACGTACAGCGCGTCGTCGGCATGGTCGCGATGGTAAGCAAAGAAGTTGGCCTGACCGTAGTCGATGCCTACGGATTCGCGCCGCCAGGAATCGAGCACGCGGCCATCGGCGCCAATGGTGGTCGGGTAGGTCGGCGTGTGATGCATCGCCTTTTCATACTGATCCGTCAGATCAAAGGCCGAAGGCAGGTGCTGCCACTGGTAGGCGATCGTCAGCGAAATTTGATCGATGGCCTTCACGGTTTTCAATAACTGTTCGGCATAAATGCGCGCACGTGCCGACGCCAGCCTGACCGCCTCGGCCTGGGCCTGCCGGGTGTCATGCTGCAGCTTCACGAGGGTCCCGCCCCAGATCAGCGACAGCATCAATAGGGCCGCACTCGCCCACATCATCATGAGGGTGGCGTTACTGCGGATGGGTTCTCGACCGGGTTCGAAGACGCGATCCATAGGGCGGTCTGTCAACGCAGACGCCGTCGCCGTGGGGACGGCAGCGCCAGTGCGATGTTGTTTTACGGAAACCTCGAGTGTAACAAATACCCGGTCGGCAGCGAGCCGACGCGATGTCAGCGCAGCGCCTTGGGCAGGGTACGCGCCGGAGCGCAGCCGAATGAGTAGAGGCAGTCGGCGCGGGCCATTTTGGCGATGGCCGCCGGCGGCACGGCCGGGGAAATGATGAACCCCTGAATTTCATCGCAGCCGATGGCTTGCAGCACCCGCAGCTGATCAAGGGTCTCGACGCCTTCTGCGACGACGCACATATCCAGCGCAGCCGCCATCGATACGATGGCGCGGTAAAGCAGTTCCCCCTCGGTGGTTTGCGCCAGCGAGCGGGTGAATGCCTTGTCGACCTTCAGCACGTCGACATCGAGGCGAAGCAGCTGGGCCAGCGACGAGTAACCGGTGCCGAAGTCATCGATCATCAGCCGGATGCCCAGTGCGCGAATAGCGTCGAGCTCGCGCGAGGTCGATGAGCCATGGTCCACCACGGCTGACTCGGTGATCTCGACTTCGAGCAACGAGGCGGCAAGGTTATGCTGGCGCAGCACCGCCGCCAGACAGGACGACGTATGGCCCGAGGTGAGCTGCCGGGGCGATACATTCACCGACACCGGCACCATCGGCATGCCTTGTGAGCGCCATCGCGCGAGCTGCTCGCCCACCTCGGCAATCACAAACTCGCTGATCGGCACGATCAGGCCGGCCTCTTCGGCCAGGTCGATAAATTCAGACGGTGACAGCAACCCACGCTGCGGATGCTGCCAGCGAACCAGCGCCTCAACGCTGCTGAGCTGGCCCGTGATCGTACTCACGCGCGGCTGGTAATACACGACGAACTCGCGGCGCTCGACGGCCTGGCGCAGCGCCTGCTCCTCAACCAGCCGCTGCATCAGCATGGCCGATAGTGATGGATGGTACAGATAGTGGCAGCCGCGACCGGCGGCCTTGGCCGCGTACATGGCGACGTCGGCATGCTTGAGCAGGCTGTCGGCGTCGCGGCCATGCTCGGGAAAGAGGCTGATGCCGATCGAGGCCGTCACCCGGCTGCCCACCGATGTCGCCAACGGAAAAGGCTCGGCAAGCCGCTGGTTGATCTCGCTGGCAATCTGCAATACGGTGGCATCCGCCCCGATGCGCTCCAGCACCACCGTGAACTCGTCGCCGCCGAGGCGTGCGACCCGGTCGCCGGGCCGCACCCCACTGCGAATGCGGGACGCGACCTCCTGGAGCAATAAGTCGCCCGTTTCATGACCCAGCGTGTCATTGACCATCTTGAATTCATCGAGATCAATGAACAGCACGGCCAGCCGATGCTGCCGGCTCGCGCAGCGCTGAAGCGCTTCCGGCAAAAAGCTGGTCAGCCAGCGCCGGTTGGGCAACTGGGTCAGCACATCTTGATTGGCCATGTCGGCCAGCACCTGCTCATGTGCCTTGCTATCCGAGATGTCGGTCAGCGTCAGGGCGATGCCCGAGCCGGAGTGCACGGCGCGCCGGTAAATCCACGCCGCGCGAATGCCGCCATAAGCCGGCACCCGCATTTCGTCTTCGCACATGCCGTGTACCAGCGCCTTTGAACAAATCGCCAGCAATTCACTGCGCGCCCAGTAGGGCATCACGTCCCGGCCGCGCCGCCCGACGAGTTGGTCACGCGTTAAGCCCAGCAGCGCGGCCGCACGATCATTGCAGTCGCGAATGAGGAAATCGTGGAGTTGTCCGCTCTCCGAGAAGATGGGCGAGAGCATGTAAAAGCCCTCATTGGCCGCATCCGTGGCCATCCGGTAGGTGCTGCGAATCTCTTCTTCTGCACGATGGGTGCGGGCCACACGCACCGAAATCGCGATGCCGCCGAGCGCAAGCAGCGACAGAAACAGGGTGCCGATGGATGCGCCCAAACGGTAGCCATGCGCGACGACGCGATGCCCTGCCAGCGCCACCTCCTCGCTCATGCCGACGATCGCGGTGAGCGGATAGGAGCCGACGCCCTGCCATGCCACAAAGCGATCCCGCTCATCGACAAATCGCTGGCCGGGCAAAAAATCAACGCCTGGTTCCGGGCCGAACCTGGGGGCTGTGTTGCGAAACAAGGGGGCATCGCTGACTCGGTTGCCAAGTCGGGTCGCCAGGGCAATGCCTTCACCATGTCGCACGGTCACGAAGCCATCGCTGCCCAGCTGATGATTGCCCAGCAGCGTGGCCATGAACTCGGGCATCGCGGAAATGACCACCATGCCTGCGAAGCTGCCGTCCGGCCCCTGAATGCGACGCGAAAAGCTGAGCACCGGCCCCTCTGCCGAGATCATCGCCGACGGTCGACTGATCAACAGACCCTCGCAACAACTGCTGGCATGACGAACAAAGAAATCGGTGCCCGACCAGTTGACCGGAATCGACATCGGCGCTGACGCCCCGACCAGGCGACCACTCGCATCAATGACGTTGACGTTAAAACCGTGCTCGCGCGGAAACAGGCCCCGGATATGGTCACGCCGCAGGTCCAACCGCAACGGCGCTTCCTGCCATTCGTACGCGACTGCCAGCGCCAGACGATCGGTCTGCGCGATCAGATCCTCGAGCTGCACCGCATAAACGCTGGCCAGCGACGCCACCTGGCGCTTGGCGAGCTTGCGCTCCTCGCGCTCGTCGCGCGCAATTTCGACCTCGGTAGCCGCCCAAAGCAGGCCGATGAGGAAGATCAGCCCGATGACCCAGGCGGCCAGCCGAAAGACATCGGCAATGGCGCCCGGGTAACCCAGCAGCGACGAGGGACGGAGCCAGCCCAAACCGATTTACTCCCCATACTGATTTAATTTTCATCATGAAATGTCAAAAAAGAAATTAGCGCAATGGAAAGCTCATTAAAATGGCAACTTGTTTGCGCAAAATCATGCCGATACATGATGGGTCGCATAAAAAGACGGGAACCAATTTCCAGGCCGCAACCACGCCTTCTGCTGCATCTGCTGCATCTGCTGCATCTGCTGCATTAGGCAGCGCAAACGGTGGCTCAACCTGCTGGCGACGGATCTGCTGGCTTCATGGCGAAGCAGGAGGGCGCTGCGGATCGTCACGGCGCGAACCATGGCGTCGCGCATAAGCCCAGGTGAACTCCGCGCCAAACAGAAAAATCTGGGCCGAGTAGTACACCCAGACCAGCAGCACCACGAGGGATCCGGACGCGCCGAATACCGAGCCCAGTCCGCTGCGCCCGAGATACAGGCCGATCAGAAATTTCCCGGCGGTGAACAGCAACGCAGTGGTGGTCGCGCCCAGCCATACGTCAGACCAGGCCACCCGTGCGCGCGGCATCAGCTTGTAGATCATCGCGAAGATCACCGTGACCAGCGCGAAGCCAATCGCCTGATTCAACAGCTCGGCCAGCAGCAGCCAGTGGCCGAACCACGCGCCCCACCATTTGCCCAGCGCCGACAACACGGCAGACAACAGCAACGACACCATCATCAGGAAGCCCAGCGCCAGCACGAGTCCCAGCGATAACAAGCGTGCGCGCAGCAGCGACCACCAGCCAGCAGCGGTGCGCTGCGGCGCGCGCCAGATACGGTCAAGCGCGTCCTGCAGCTCGGCAAACACCGTGGTGGCACCGATGAGCAGCAGGCCCGTGCCGAGCAGCGTTGACAGCACGCCCTGTGCGGGCCGGTTGGCGCGCTCGATCAATTGCTCAACCAGCTGCGCGCCGCCACTGCCGAGCAGTCCCTGCAGCTGTGCGCTCATTTCGCCGCGTGCCGCGTCGGGGCCGAATGCCAGCCCGGCCACCGAGATCACGATCAACAGCAGCGGCGCAATCGAGAACGTTGTGTAGTACGCCAGTGCCGCGCCCATGCTGGCCGCATGGTCCTCCACCCAGGCCGCGGCGGCAGCGCGCAGCAGGCCGGCAAGCGGGTGCGCGCTCAGTTCACGCAAGCTCAACGCTGGCTCCGCTTCAGCAGCTCGGCACAAGGGCTCTCGGTATCGTCGCCGGGATTGATCAGCGCGAGCAAGCCAGCCACGGGCGCGGCCGCCGCGCCGAGCGCCAGCGCCGCACCGGCCTTGAGCGCTACGCTGCGCTTGTCGATGCCGACGTCAGGATGCTTGAAGCTGCCCTGCACATAGAGCGGCGAGCGCAGCGACAGAATGCGAACGCCCTTGGTTTCGGGCAGCACCGTCAGGTCGTAACGTTCGCCTTGCAGATTGATGGCGCCAGTCACGTTAATGGTCGCGTCCGGTGTGTCGAGCACGAACGCGCGGGTCAGGGCGATGCCGTCCTTCAGCTGCAGGTCTGCAACGAGACAATTCAGCGCCACCTGACGGTCGCCAAACAAGCGCACGAAGGCGGCATTGGCGAGATTCAGCCCGGCAGCCTCCAGCACGAACTTGCTGACCGTGCCGCGACCGGCCACGGCGCGCAGCTCGCCGCTGGCCGTGCCCAGCAGCGCGGCGACGGAATTGCCGCTGGCCGTCATGTGCAGCTCACCCTGCAGGCGACCGATGCTGGCCGGCGCCTGGCCGACCGCCGGGAACAGCTCGGCCAATGCCAGCCGCCGCGCCGTCAGCGTCAGCTTGCCCTGTGCCGGCGCCGACTGACCATTGATACTGAGACTACCCGACAGCTCGCCACCCGCCAGGCCAAAGCGCAGCGGGTCGAGCGCGAGGTGGCCATCCTGCATGCGGATACGCGTGTCGAGGTGCTCGATCGGCAATGCGCCTGCGCGAACGATCTGGCGACCGGTAAAGCGCACGTCGATATCGATGGCGTCCCAGCGCTCGGTCTTGAAGGGCGAGACCGGCAACACGCGGCCCGGCGGTTGGGCCGGCTCACCGGCACGCGCACTGGCGGGCCGCTGGCCGCTGCCGATCAGGCGGCCCAGGTCGGCCAGACGCAATTGCTGCGACACCACCTTGCCCTGCAGCGATGCGCGCGGGGCCTGCTGCTGGTAAGTCAGCGTGCCGGCGATGTCACTGTGGCCGACACGACCGCTGAAATTCTCGTAGCGCAAGGACAGCTGACCCGGCGTGAGCCGGCCAACCACACGGCCCTGCGTGTCGAACTTGGGCGTCTCCGGCAGCAGCAAGCCACTGATCGGAAACAGGTCGGCCATGCTGGCCCCCGATAGCGTGAGCTGAATGTCGAGCGCACTCGGATCCGCCGGATCCGTCACGCTGCCGTGCGCGCGAAGACGGGTCTCGCCCAAGGATAGCTGCGCGTCAACCGGATACCTGACACCCGGCTGGCGCAGACTCAGCAAGGCACCGGCGCTGCCCTGCCCGGCCAGCGTCTGGCCGTGATAGCGCCCTGCCGTCTGCCAGCGCAGGTTGCCATCGCGCTCGGTATTCAGTGCGAGTTGCACGTCGGTGTGTTTGTCGGGCTCGAGATAGCGCACACGGCTCTCGGTCAGGGTCAGGCGGTCCAGCGCAAAACGCCAGCGGCCGGGTGCCTGGTCGTCGGTGGTATTGAACTGCCAATTCTTGCGCCGCTCGCCCTGCTTTTCAATGCTGAGCACGGCGCCGTTCAGCTGCAGCTCGCTGACATGAATTTCACGAGTCAGCAGGGGCCATGGGTTCAGGCCGAGATCCAGTGCAGCCACGTGCGCCATCTGCGGGCCGCCGTGGGCCCAGGGCGGGTTGGCGATGCGCAGCCGGGTCGCATGCAGATGGGGCCAGGGAACGATACGGCGCCAGCCGTACGCCTGCGCCGGCGGCTGCCAAGACATAGCGAGGTCACCGTCGATCGCAAACTCGCGACCAATGGCGGCGCTGACCTGGTCATTGATCCAGGGTTTGGCGCGATTCCAGTCAAAGGTGGCTGCCAGCACCAGCACTGCCGCCAGCAGCGCGGCCAGCAGCGCCGTCAATACGACGAGGGTCAGGGCAACAATGCGCAGCGGGCGGACCATGCCGCTTAGACGGAATGGCGACGTTGCAGGTTCGACCATGCTCAGGCCCGGCGGATCCGGGAGTTTCCAAAGATCGATATTTTTCTTGGAATAGCTTCTTTTACCTGAGAAAATTTACAAAAATTAAATCCATCGACCCGACGGACGGCACCTCCGCCCCGCGGCGATGCTGGCAGCGATTGGAACCCACGTGCTGACACGGCTCAACCCGCTTACCTTGTTTGCGATGACACGTCCGGGCTTCCTCGTCGCCACCCTGGTCGGCTGCGCCCTGGGTGTGGCAGCGGCCGCGACCCAGGCGGGTTACATTCATCACCCGCTGCTGGCCGCCGCGACCCTGTTGCTGGCGGTTCTGGCACACGCGGGAGCCAACGTGGTGAATGATTACTTCGATGACCTCAACGGCGCTGACGCAGCCAACACCGGCCGCATCTTTCCCTTTACCGGCGGGGCACGTTTCATCCAGCAGCATCTGGTCACCGCGAACGAGACGCTGCGCTATGGCCTGCTGCTGCTCGGCATCGCCGTTATCGGCGGCAGCGGGCTGGCGCTGGTCAGTGGTCCGGGCCTGCTGGCCATTGGCGCAGTCGGCCTTGCGATCGGTTGGAGTTATTCCGCGCCGCCGCTGCAGCTGATGTCGCGCGGGCTCGGCGAACTGGCCGTAACGCTGGCCTGGGCATTGATCGTGATCGGCGCAGCCTTCGTTCAGCAGCGCGAATTCACGCTGCCCCCCCTGCTCTGCGCGGTCAGCTATGGTCTGATGGCGGCCAACATCCTGATCATGAATGGCCTGCCGGACGCGATCGCCGACGCCCAGGTGGGCAAGCGCACGCTGGTGGTCCGGCTCGGCCCCACCGGCTCGGTGCTGGCCTACGCCGGCATCACGCTGGCCGCTCACGGCTGGCTGGCCATCGCCATTCTGCGTTCGGCCCTGCCAGCCGGCGCGGCCTGGGGCATGTTGTCGCTGCCGCTGTCGCTGTCGGCGACCTTCATCCTCTGGTTTGAGCGCCACTCGCCGCAACAACTGACGACGGCCATCCAGCTGACCATCAGTGCCGCGCTGCTGCATGGCCTCGGGCAGGCAATGGGCATGCTGTACTGGTGATCCGGCGCGTTTTGACTCAGGTCAATTTTTGCCGAGGGGTAAATTGATACATTGGTCATAACTAATACATAACCAATACATCGCCAATCCCTTCACCTACCCGGTACCTCGCATGCTCACCAAGATTCTCGTCCCCACCGACGGTTCGCCCGATCTCGATGCCCCACTGAAGGCAGCGCTGGAGATCGCCAAATCCAACGGCGGCCAGGTCGTCGCCCTGACCGTCGCCAGCGAACTGCCGAGCGATCCGGCTGCCAACACCATGCCGGCCAGTGAGTGGGAAAAATATGAGCGCTACCTGCGCGGCGAAGCGGCCAAGCACCTGACAGCCATCATCGACGCTGCCGCAGCGGCTGGCGTACGCTGTGAAACGGTGGTGGAGCAATCGGACGACGCCGCCGGAAAAATCGTCGAGGTCGCCGCGCGTCTTCAATGCGATGCGATCTTCATGGCCTCGCATCGCAAGAGCACGCTGATGAAGCTGTTCGTCGGCAGTGCGACACAGAAAGTCCTGGCACACGCCAATGTGCCGGTGATGGTTTTCCGCTAAGCGTCTGACCAATGACCTTGCTGCGGCCGTGGTCGGTGCCGCTGGTCGTGCTCGTGCTGACGGCCGGACCGCTGATCTGGTTTTTCCCGGCAGGCTTCCCGTCATGGCGCGCAAGCGCTGTGCTGGCAGGCTGGGCGGGCTACGGCCTGCTGCTGGCCAGCCTCGTAGTGATGCTGCGCGACGTGCGGATCAGCCGCTGGCTAGGCGGTGTCGAGCACATGACACGGTGGCATCACTACGTTGGCATCACTGCCTACGTGCTGCTGTTATGCCACCCCACATTGCTGATGATCGGTGGCTGGCAACAGTCGGCGGCCGCCGGTCTGGCGGCCATCTGGCCGCAACCGCCGGGTGCCGTGATCGTCAGCGGCTGGGTCGCGCTGCTATGCATGATGGCCGGTCTGCTCGCGACATTTTTGTACAAGCTGCCCTACCCACTGTGGCGACTGCTGCATGCGCTGCTGGGCGTGGCCGTGATTGTTGGCAGTGTCCATGTGCTGCTGCTTGAAGCGAATGCGCTGGTGTGGCTGATGCTGTGCGTGGCCGTGGTCGCGATGGCGGTACGCATTCTGCGCATTGATCTTGGTCTGGCTGCGTCGCGTTATCGGGTCATACGCGTGACACAGGCCGCGCCGGATATTGTCGAAGTGACGTTGCAGCCCACGCAAGGACCGGCGCCGCTGGTGGCGGCCGGTGAACTGGTCTTCGTCGGCTTTCGCTGGCGCACACGATGGGGCGGCACGGGCGAATTTCATCCGTTCACGGTCAGTGGCACCGATCACGATGGCGCACTGCGTCTGGGCATTAAGGCACTCGGTGACGATACGCAAGCCCTGCAAGCCTTGCCGCTGGGAACAGAGGCGGACGTGCAGGGTCCGCACCTGGGCTTTCTGAGTCATCGGCCTGCGACAGCCCAGCTATGGGTCGCAGGCGGCATTGGCATCACGCCCTTTCTTGCGGAGCTGCGATCCAGCGTGCTGACACAGCCGACGCGGCTGATCTACTTGGCGCACTCGCGCGCACAGGCAGCCTATGCGGATGAACTCGACGCGCTGGCTCGGCAACAGCCCTGCCTGCAATTCGAACTGGTGCTCACGGCCGGCGACAACCCCGATCCCGTCAGCCTGCTGCCCACTGCCACCGAATTGGCCGGGCAAACCTGCTATCTGTGCGGACCGCCGGGCATGACAGACAGTTTTATTCGCGCATTGCGCTCACGCGGCGTTCCCAACGACCGCATTCACTTTGAAAGGTTTGACTACCGATGACCAAGAAACTTTTCTTTTATTCGACCGCCCTGTTCTGGTTCCTGGTGGCGGGTGTCACGACCAGCGCGCTGCTGGGCAATGCCGACGATGCCATCGCTGACAACGCGACGGACAAGGCCAGAAAGATCAGCGCCGCCGAGCTGGCCAAACATGCTTCGACCAAAGATTGCTGGGTCGCGATTCGTGGTTCGGTCTATGACATCACCGCCTATTTGCCGCAGCATCCGGCCGCACCTGAAGTCCTGAATGTCTGGTGCGGCAAGGAAGCGACCGAGGCCTACAACACCAAGGGCGCCGGCCGTCCGCACAGCAAGTACACCGACACTATGCTGGAGAGCTACAAGATCGGTGAATTCCGCAAGAAGCCCTGAGCGAACAGCGCCTGTCAGACAAGCAACGCTGACACAGGCAATGACGCGTGTCAGTCGTTGATACCGAACCACGGCTGACACGAGGGTACGTATCCGGCTCATTCCTTCCGCAGGGAGACCGACATGCGTGCCACTCATCAGCCCGGCCGACTGCCCACTCGCTTCAGTCTCACTTCCCCCTCTGACCCCGTCCCCACGCACACACCCGTGCTGCGGTCGCCGCCGCGGCGCCCGATAGCCTACGGGACCAATGCAGTGATTCCGGAGACGCTGACGGAGTTGTGCCAGCAGATCCGTGCCCTGCGTGAGGGCGGGCTACCGGACTTTGCCGCCGTCCTTGCGGTCTGCGAACAATTGAAGGTCGATGAGGATTGTCTGAAGCAAGCGCTGCTCAGCACCGAGGCCAGCGGCGAACTCGATCAACTGCGGCATGCGCTACCCCGACTCTTGAGGTTGATCGACCGCTGCCTCGACGTTCATCGCGACCCACCACTTCCGATGTCGGCATTGCAAACCTTGTGTATGGGACTAGCGGCGCTGGCACCGCCACGCCCCGGTCCCTTGCTGACGGGCAAACAGGGCAACACGGCACGGCCCCTGCTGGCATCGATTAGCGTGCAACTGGCCAAAGCACTCGCGCATCCGTTCGCGAACCAGATCGCGGACGCCGGCCTGCTGCTGAATTGCCTGAACTGGTTCAGCCGCGCACTCAAGGCCGACCTGCTGCCGAAGCAGCAACCGGCCGTGATGAACTTGTTTCAACAGGCACTGCAACAACTGCACCAGTGGTCGGAGAGCCCGAACCCCGATGCGCTCAACAGCCGCCAGCTCGCCAAGGCCATGGTTCAGCTCAACACCATGATTCGGCAAGGCCTCGTGGACACCGATCCGGCCACCCCCGCCGGCATGACCAACCGCCAGCGTTGGACCGATTGCGTCAGCCGTTTGTGCACCCAGTTCCTGTCGACCGACCAGTGGCTCAAGACCTGCCATGGCGTGGCGCTGATCAACGTCACCAATACGCTCAAGGACGGGCTGGACGCCGGCTTGCTGAACGGTCACGACGCCGCCCTCAAGCAGGCCTTCGGCCTGATTGCCCGGCGCATCTGTCAGCAGTCATTCACAACGACCGGCAACCTCACCGAGCTGAGCAACTGCGCCAATTTCATGCGCTGCCTGTTCGAGCATGACTTGCTCGATGCCGCCAATGCAGCCACGAATGCAGCCACCAATGCAAGCACCAACGCATCCGCCACCGACGCCATGCTTCATCTGATCGGCGAAGTGCAGGCACTAGGCCAGCGCACGCTCGGTGCCCGTGATGCGCAAGCGCTGGTGAATCTGGCCAGCTTCCTGAAGGCGGCCGACCGCTGGCTGGCGGGCACAACGTTGCCTGCCAGCCGCGACGCCCACACGGCGCTGGCCAAGGCGAGCGCACAACTGATCAGCAGGATCGGCGAGCTGGGGAATATCGAGTCGCCATGGATGCGCACGCCCCAGTGCAGCAGCGCGTTGTTGCTGGCCATGCAGCATCTTTGGCAGCGCGGGCTGTTAGTGGCTTCACCGCATTCAACGCTCAGTGCATTGGTCGAGCAACTGATTCGGCGCATTCCACAGTGGCCTGCCACTGAAGGATCAGAACAATCTGCGCTGCAGGCACTGCGCGCGCTGGTGGCGCTGGTGGCGCCCGGACATGACGCCTCGCTGCAAGCCAGACTGTACGACAGCGACGCCCTCCCAGTGGCGCTGAAGGCACTACTGCACCGCCTGCAGCAAGGCCGGACGGAATCAATGAATGTCGAAGAAAGGTTCGCCTGCTTGCAGGCCGTACACCTCGGTGTGATGGCGGGAGCGTTCGGCATCGGTGACCTGCAAGTGCTATTGCAGCGCGTGCTCGGCACGCGCTGCGCAGTTGATCAGGTCATGCTGGCGCAAGCGCTCCTGCAATACGGCGCCGGTGTCACGGCGATCGATGCACCGATTGAAGCGTCAACCGGACCGGCGCGAGAGATACCGACGAACGTCACAAGCACGCCTGCAACACCGCCGGCCAAGACGCGAGGTGCTACCTACCGTGCTGAGGTGAGCTCGTCCAAGCCGGCCTCGCCGATGGCCTCACCGCGCTCGCACGTCGCTCCGCTGTCGTCTCTGTCGTCTCTGTCATCTCTGTCATCTCTGTCGTCACTCGCGTCGACCTCGTCGCGCAGACCTCGGGTCGACAGCGATGACGACTGGATTGCGCCACGCCACCCGGTCAAGTCCGGCCAGATCAACGCCGTGGGCGTCGCGTCATCGCCGCCACCGCTGATGAGAACGGCGTCGACGTCGCCCACGCTGACATCCCGCAAAGCCTCACCGCCCGCATCCAGCCCGTCTGGATCCAGTCCACCCAACAACCGGCATCCAGCCCGCTCACCGGCCTCACCTCGTACGCCGCCAACAGCGCCAGTCACGATGACAACGGGCGCGCACAAGCCCGCCAGCCCAGGTCTGGCCGCAGCCCAGCGGGAATGGTTTGCGCTGTTGACAGACGCCCACCCCAAGACCTTGCCGCAGCTGCAGGCGCTTGCTGCCCGCTATCCCGAGCTGGTAAACCAAAAGAGCGCCGGCAAAAAAGGACAGACCGCCCTGTTTCACGCGCTGACGCAAGGCAGCAAAGAGATCGTCGCGTGGCTGTTGCGGCATGAACGTCATGCAGCAATCGCTGATCCGGGCAGCCTACTGCTGAACGTGCTGAATTCGATAGGCATACTTCAAAAGCGCCATCTGGCAGGCCTGCGTCTGCTGATGGATGCCATGGTCAAAGAGCATGACCGGCGTGAAAACGAACGCCACGCGCAACACAGGCCGGACGCGACGCCGCTGAGCAAGAGAGCCTTGCAAGGCCTGCGCGCAGGCATGTTCAGCGACATGCAAAAGCAGGCGCTGGGCAAATTCACGCAACTCACGTCCCTGCTGGAGGAATACAAGCTGATCATGCCGGTCAGCCCGGAGGAATCGGATGACAGTCCCTCGAGCAGACGAGCTGCGCCAGGGACAGGCGCCGAGATGAATTTTCTGTCCAGTCCTGCTTACGTACCGAATTTCGATCCCCTTCAGGCCTTCGACGACAGCGCGTTCCTGATGTCGCCGCTGATCATCGGGGAGCTGGCTTCGCTGGCGCGCAAGTTATCGATGCATGAGCTCTCGCCAAAAATCACGACGGCTGAAGGAATCAATACCTTGATGTTCATGGCCGACCTTGGCAACCTTGCAGTGATCAAGGACGCGCTGTTGTCCACCTCGGAAGTCGATGAACTGGTCATGAGCCAGAGCACTCATGGCATTACCGCCTTGATGTTCGCGGCGAGAAAAGGCCATGCAGAGATTGCCAGTGCGCTGCTGAACGCGGCAGCCGACAAAGATGCACTCGCGCAGCTGCGGAACGTTCACGGCTTTACGGCGCTGATGGTGGCCGCCAACCAGGGCTATACCAAAACCGTGACCGCGATCCTGAATGCGGTCAGCGACAAACGGGCACTTGCACAGCAGCGCGACTTTCAGGGCCGCACGGCGCTGAAGATTGCGCTCGACAACGGCCACACCTACGCAGCCCTCGCGATACTGAATCTCAGCGCCGATCCGGACGAACTCATGCAACTGAGTCGCATCCAGCTCACGGCACTGTTGATCCTGGCAGCACATCAGGGTGACGTGGCGGTGGTGAAGGTACTGCTCAACCTGGACCCCCATGCCGATACGATCGCAGCCCTGCGCGGCGGGCATGACATGACGGCCCTGGATTGGGCCGCGGAGAACAATCATCCGGAAGTGGCGAAGCTCATTCTGGGTGCTGTCAGCGAGCCGGCGAAGCTCGTGCACATGCACAGCCGCATGGGAAAAACAGCGCTGATCCGGGCGGCCTCCAAGGGCCATGCCGACATCGTGATGGCGATTCTGGAAGCGACCAAGTTCGACGAGTCCCTCATTCAGATCCGCGATGACTATGGCATGAATGCCTTCATGTGGGCCATCACGAATGACCACAATTCGATTGCTCAAGTCCTTCTGAAACCCATCAGCGACAAGGAGGGCTTCATCAACATGATTGGCTATGAAGGCCGGACGGCGCTGACCTGGGCCGCCATCAGCGGCAACACTGCCGCGGTGGTCGACTTGCTGGAAGCCGTGACGGACAAGCAGGCATTGGCTGAATTGCCGGACGATGAAGGCATGACAGCGCTGGCATGGGCGAAAGAGCGTGGTCACGTCGATACCGTTGCGGCCATCGAGCGCCTGCTGAATGACTCGCCATCGCCAGTCAACGCCGCTCAGCGCGACACCTTTGGCTGAGCAGTCCAGAGAGACAACGCATCGATACCGCAGCCTGCCCGGCACCCTCCGCCGAAGCAGCGTGCAGACGCATTACAGCTCGACACAATTTGCTGCTTTACCGACTTTTCGTGCTCCGTATACTGGCTTCACCCGAGTAACGAAAAGGAAGATGACATGAAAGCCCGTATCGCCGCACTTGCGCTGCTGACGCTG
>JACCDS010504323.1_pt1 | contig 22543 bp, 22 predicted proteins | sample 7446441 | NCBI WGS metagenome assembly JACCDS01 (sample SAMN15323445, study PRJNA562643) | freshwater metagenome | isolation source: river surface water | place: USA:Blue River Watershed | collected 2017-08-17 | reverse complement strand
GTGCTGGACGAGTTTTTCCGCACCGGCGTCTACCGGGTGCGCGGCAGTGCCGACACGTTTGAGACCTCCAGCCCGTCCATGGACATTTCGAAGGCGAGCAACTTCGAGCGCTTCGTGTTCGACCTGCTGGGCCGCGATGGCGCGCGCACTCAGGCGCTGTTTGGCGATGCGGTGAACCGGGAGGGCCGCTTCGATTTAAGCGCTGACCCACACTTCACCCAGGCGTCCAGCCGTTACGGTTTCGTCAGCGGCAAGAGCACCCATGCAGACCGTCTGGCCACCATCCGCGACACCTGGGAACGATTCGGCCAGATGATAGACACCCACACCGCCGACGGTGTGAAAGTGGCCCGTGAGCACCTGACCCCCGGCGTGCCGATGGTGGTGCTGGAAACCGCGTTGCCGATCAAGTTTGCCGAGACGATCGTCGAGGCATTGGGCCAGCAACCCGAGCGGCCGGTGAAATTTGAGGGCATCGAAGCCCTGCCCAAGCGGGTGAAGGTGATGCCGTCCGATGTGGCGCAAGTCAAGTCGTACATCGCCGAACACTGCAACGGCTGAACGGGTGATCCCGATAAACGCATGACCCTTGCCACCGCCGTCCACGCTCCCCGCCCAGGCTTGATGTTGCTGGAGGACGCGCTCGTTCAGTTGCTGGGCGCTGCTGCTCCTGTTGCTGGTACTGAGTTGGTCTCCACCTTTGATGCCGACGGCCGCGTGCTGGCACAGGACGTGGTGTCGGCGCTGGACGTGCCGGGGCACGACAACACCTCGATGGATGGTTACGCTGTCCGCGTGACGGATCTAGAGACTGCTGCCGGTGATGCCTTGCCTGTGTCGCAACGGATTCCTGCCGGGCATTTTGGTGCGGACTTGCAGCCAGGGACTGTGGCTCGCGTTTTTACGGGTGCCCCGATACCGGCCGGTGCCGATGCGGTGGTGATGCAGGAGGAAGCCGAGCCCACCGGCGAAACAGACGGTCAGCCCCTGGTGCGCTTCAAGACTGTGCCCAAGCTGGGCCAATGGATACGCCGTCAGGGCGAAGACGTGCGCTGTGGGGCGGTGGTGTTGCCTCACGGCACGCGACTGGGGCCGGCCGAATTGGGGTTGGCAGCCAGCATTGGATTCGCGAGTCTCACGGTGACCCGCCGCGTGCGGGTGGCGCTGTTTTCCACGGGCGATGAGTTGGTCATGCCTGGGGACGTGCCGCCCCAACAGATGCCTCCCGGGGCCATATACAACTCCAACCGGTTTTTCCTGCGCGCGCTGCTGCAGAGACTGGGCTGTGAGGTCAGTGACCTGGGCATCGTGCCGGATCAGCGCGAGGCTACGGTGGCTGCCTTGCGTGAGGCGGCGGTGGCGCACGATTTGATCCTCACCAGCGGCGGTGTGTCGGTGGGTGAGGAAGATCACATCAAGCCCGCTGTGCAGCACCTGGGGAGCCTGGACCTGTGGCAGATCGGCATGAAACCAGGCAAGCCCTTCGCCCATGGCTGGGTGACCAGCGAAGGTGCAGGCGGCCGGTGCCATTTCGTCGGTTTGCCGGGCAACCCGGTATCGAGCTGGGTGACCTTTCTGCTGTTGGTGCGTCCATTTGTGCGCCGCTTGCAGGGTGTCCACGCACCCGACGCGGCAGGCTTGCCCAAGCCCCAGAGGGGGGTGGCCCATTTCGCTCTGCCCAAGGGCGATAAACGTCGCGAGTTTTTGCGCGTGCGCCGCAATGCCGATGGAGGCCTGGACCTGTTTCCCAACCAGAGCTCGGGCGTATTGACCTCGGTCGCGTGGGGAGATGGCCTGGTGGACAACCCGCCCGGCCGCGCCATCGCGTATGGTGACGAGGTGGATTACCTGTCGTTTGATTCGCTGCTGTCCTGACCGTTCATGAGCATTCACGTCCGATTTTTTGCTGCGATCCGCGAAGCCGTCGGGACTGCGTCGTTGTCGCTGGATACCGAGGCTGCCACCGTGGGTGCCTTGCGCGACGAGTTGATCGCCCGAGGCGGCGTGTGGGCTGAGGCGTTGGCGCGGGGCAGATCGGTGCGTGTTTCGGTCAACCAAACCATGGCCGACGACACTGTTTCACTCTCCCCAGGGGACGAGGTGGCGTTTTTCCCGCCGGTCACCGGTGGTTGAGCCGAGGTTTAAATGAGTCAATCTCGTGTCAGCATCCAGACCGAGGACTTCGACCTCAGCGCCGAAGTGACCACCTTGCGCCGCCAGGACCCGCGCGTGGGGGCTGTGTGTACTTTTGTGGGCACCGTGCGCGACCGCAACGATGGCCAAAGCGTGTCGACCATGGAGCTGGAGCACTACCCCGGCATGACCGAAAAAGCCATCGAGGTGATGATCGACGAAGCTTTTCGTCGGTTCGACATCTTTGGTGCCCGAGTGATTCACCGCGTGGGCCTGTTGCAACCGCTGGATCAAATTGTGCTTGTGGCCGTGACTTCGGCCCACCGGGGTGAGAGCTTCCAGGCCTGCGAATTCCTGATGGATTACCTGAAAACGCAAGCACCTTTCTGGAAGAAAGAACAGACGCCCGATGGCGCTCGCTGGGTGGATGCCCGCGTGAGCGATGATGCGGCTCTGGCCCGCTGGGGCATCGAAAGCCGCAACGGCTGACCCAACGGCCCGATGGTGGGTCAGTCACCCATGACCACGCCCTCGCGGCGCGGATCGGCACCGCCGAAGTAGCCGCCCGGCACGCGCTGGATGGCTTGTAACCCGCTGGTCATGTTCAATTCGCGGACTTCATGTCCCCGGGCTCTGAGGGCATCGACCGTCGTGCTGGGGAAGCGCTTTTCCTCCAGCACCGTGGGGCCGTTGGTCGAACCGAAGTTGGGCAGATTGATGGCCTGCTGGGCGTTCAGACCCCAGTGCAGGGTGCCCCAGAGCGTTTTGGCGGTGTAGTGAATGATCAGCGCGCCGCCGGGGCTGCCGCCGCTCATCACCAACTGGCCCGTGTTCTTGTCAAACACCAAGGTGGGCGACATGGATGAGCGTGGCCGTTTGCCGGGCTGTACACGGTTGGCGACGGGGGTGCCCTGCGCATCGCGCGGGGCAAAGCTGAAGTCCGTCAGTTCGTTATTCAGCAGGAATCCCTTGACCATCTGGCGAGCGCCGAAGGCGTCTTCGATGGTGGTGGTCATGGCCACGGCACGCCCCTGGGCATCGACGATGCTGATGTGGCTGGTGCCGTACTCCGGCTGATCGGGCATGGGGGCGAAGCTGGTGCGCGTCCCCTCCGGCCGACCCGGCTGGGCCACCTTCATGGACTGGCTGCCGATGACACGAGCCCGCTGAGCCAGGTAGTCGGGCGCGAGCAGACTCATCCACGAACCTGCGGGTGGGGCTACATAATCCGGGTCGGCCACGTACTGCGCTCGGTCGGCAAACGCGAGGCGAGCGGCCTCGGTATAGAAGTGCAACCAGTCTGGGCTGGGCAGACCATCGGTTCCCAGTGGCAGTGCGGCGCCCGGTGTGTTCTGAAGGATCCCGAGCATCTGGCCTATGGCGATGGCGCCCGAGCTGGGCGGCGGAAAGCCGCAGAGCCGGTACACTTTTTGTGGCTGAACAGCATGGTCATGACACAGCGGTTCACGCTTGCGCGGCTGGTAGCCAGACAGATCGGCCAGCGTCATCTGGCCGGGGTTGGTGGGGTGACTGCGGACTTTGTCGACGATGGCTTGCGCCACCGAGCCTTCGAGCAACGCCTTGGAGCCGCGCGCCGCGATGTCTCGCAGCACCTGAGCCAGTTCGGTGTTCTTCAGTACGTGGCCCACAGGCCAGGGTTGGCCGCTGCCGTCGTAGAAATACGCGGCGGCCACGGGGTCCTTTTTGAGGTGTGGGTCCGCCTTTAACAGGGTATTCAGCCGGCCGCTCACCTTGAAGCCCTGTTCTGCCAGGGTGATGGCGGGTTGGAAAAGAGCAGCCCAAGGCAACTGGCCGTGTTGCTGGTGGGCCAGTTCCAGCATGCGCAGCGTGCCAGGCACGCCCACCGAAAGCCCGCCCACCACGCCCTCGATGAAGGGCATGGGCTTTCCGTCGGGCTGTAGGAACAGATTTTCGGTGGCCGCTGCCGGGGCGGTTTCGCGACCGTCGTAGGCTTCGACGGATTTCCCATCGAAATGAAGTAGAAAAGCGCCGCCGCCAATGCCGCTGGATTGCGGCTCCACCAGCGTCAGAACCATTTGCACGGCGATGGCGGCGTCCACCGCACTTCCGCCCGCTTTGAGGACTTGGTAGCCGGCGTCGGTGGCCAACGGGTTTGCCGCAGCAACGGAGAACTTGGTGGTCCGCCAGCCTGGCTTTTCGGCGTGGCCGGAAGCGCCTTCGGGTTGCGCCGGCACGGCGTAGTTGAGCGTGGGCATGGAGGTGCTGCAGGCGGCCAGAAGCACTGCCGACAGCAAAACGGCAGGGCGTGCTGAAAGCTGAAAAGGGGGCACGGTTTGACTCCTTGCGGTGGCTGAGCGAAGGTCTAGGATACGCCTAAGTGACGGCCTGGACCGCATTTCTCTTTGCGACGTGTGTCTTGAAATCTCTCGCATCCATCCCCAACATGCCAGCAATTCACCAATACGCAGGAGTATCTGCATGCGCATCGAGAAACTCACCACCAAATTCCAGGAAGCCCTGGGTGAGGCCCAGACCCTGGCCCTGGGCAACGACCATGCCTACATTGAACCAGCGCACGTGCTGGCCGCCATGCTGCGGCAGCAGGACGGCCCCAAGGCATTGCTGCAAAGGGCCGGTGCGAACTTGGCTGCCTTGGCCAAGGCAGCCGACGAGGCTGTGGGCAAGCTGCCGCAGGTACAAGGTCAGGATCAGGTTCAGGTCAGCCGTGACACGGTGACTTTGCTTCAAGCAGCGGAAAAGGACGCCATCAAGCGCGGCGATCAATTCGTGGCGAGCGAGTTGTTCCTGCTGGCTCTGGCCGACGCCAAGTCAGCACTGGGCGACGAAGCGCGCAAAGCCGGCTTGAAACGCCAGTCACTGGAGGCCGCCATTGCCGCCGTGCGTGGGGGCCAGAAGGTGGACAACCCTGAGGCAGAAGGCCAGCGTGAAGCACTGAAGAAATACACCCTCGACCTCACAGAGCGCGCCGCCCAAGGCAAGCTGGACCCGGTGATCGGTCGCGACGACGAAATCCGCCGGGCGATTCAGGTGCTGCAGCGCCGCAGCAAGAACAACCCGGTGCTGATTGGCGAACCTGGTGTGGGTAAAACGGCCATCGTGGAAGGGCTGGCGCAGCGCATCGTCAACGGCGAGGTGCCCGACACTTTGAAGGACAAGAAGGTTCTGGTGCTGGACATGGCAGGCCTGCTGGCGGGTGCCAAGTTTCGTGGTGAGTTCGAGGAGCGCCTGAAAGCGGTGCTGAAAGAGGTGGCACAGGACGAGGGCAGGATCATCCTGTTCATCGACGAGATCCACACCATGGTCGGTGCCGGCAAGGCGGAGGGCGCCATCGACGCCGGCAACATGCTCAAGCCTGCGCTGGCGCGGGGCGAGTTGCATTGCATCGGCGCGACCACGCTGGACGAATACCGTAAGTACATCGAGAAAGATGCCGCGCTGGAGCGCCGTTTCCAGAAGGTGCTGGTGGACGAGCCGAGCGTGGAGGACACCATTGCCATCCTGCGCGGCCTGCAGGAGCGCTACGAGAAGCACCACAACGTCGACATCACCGACCCGGCCATCGTGGCCGCGGCCGAGTTGAGCCACCGCTACATCACCGACCGCTTTTTGCCTGACAAGGCGATTGATCTGATCGACGAGGCGGCTGCCAAGATCAAGATTGAACTGGACTCCAAGCCCGAGGTGATGGACAAGCTGGACCGCCGCATGATCCAGCTCAAGATTGAACGCGAGGCGGTGAAAAAGGAGAAGGACGAAGCCTCGCAGAAGCGGCTGGCGCTCATCGAGGAGGAGCTGGTCAAGTTGCAGCGCGAGTACGCTGACCTGAACGATATCTGGAAGGCCGAAAAGGCCAGTGTGCAGACTTCGGGCAGTGTGCGCGAGGAGATCGAACGCGTGAAGCTCGACATTGAGGAGTTGAAGCGCAAGGGCGACTTCAACAAGGTGGCTGAATTGCAGTACGGCAGGTTGCCCGAATTGGAAAAGCGGCTCAAAGATGCCCAAGCCAAAGAAGCTGCTGGCGACGGCAAGGCCCACAAGCTGCTGCGCACTGAAGTGGGCGCTGAAGAAATTGCCGAGGTGATCAGCCGCGCCACAGGCATTCCGGTGAGCAAGCTGATGCAGGGCGAGCGCGACAAGCTGCTGGCCATGGAAGACAAGCTGCACGAGCGCGTGGTGGGTCAGGATGAGGCGATTGTGGCGGTGGCCAACGCGATTCGCCGGTCACGCGCGGGTCTGAGCGATCCGAACCGCCCGCTGGGCAGCTTCCTGTTCCTGGGGCCGACCGGCGTGGGCAAAACCGAATTGTGCAAGGCGCTGGCTGGCTTCCTGTTCGACAGCGAGGAACACCTGATCCGCATCGACATGAGTGAATTCATGGAGAAGCACTCGGTGAGCCGACTGATCGGTGCGCCCCCCGGCTACGTGGGCTACGACGAGGGTGGCTACCTGACCGAGGCGGTGCGTCGCAAACCCTACAGCGTGATCTTGCTGGACGAGGTGGAGAAGGCCCACCCGGACGTTTTCAACGTACTGCTGCAGGTGCTTGATGATGGTCGCCTGACCGACGGGCAGGGCCGCACGGTGGATTTCAAGAACGCCGTGATCGTGATGACGAGCAACATTGGTTCGCACCTGATCCAGGCCATGGTGGGGCAGGATGCGGAGGACATCAAGGACGCGGTATGGGGCGAGCTGAAGCAGCATTTCCGTCCGGAGTTCCTTAACCGGATCGACGAAACGGTGGTATTCCACGGCCTGAACGCCGAGCACATTGCCAACATTGCCAAGATCCAGCTCAAGGTGTTGACCGAACGGCTGGCGAAGATGGACCTCATGTTGAGCATCAGCGATGCCGCACTGGCCGAACTGGCCAAGGTTGGATTCGACCCGGTGTTTGGCGCGCGGCCGTTGAAGCGGGCGATTCAGCAGCGGATCGAGAATCCCTTGTCCAAGCTGTTGCTGGAGGGCAAATTCCCGCCCAAGAGTGAGATCCCGGTGGGCGTGGACCCGATCAATGCGCCCGGGCAATTCCAGTTCGAGCGCGTCGTGCACTGATCTGCCCCGGCAACAAAAAACGAGCCGCAAGGCTCGTTTTTTTCAGGCTGATGCCGGAAGGCACCAAGGCTTATTGCACTTTGGCCTTTTTGCGCAGGCCCTCCTGGAAATCGACCAGTTTCTGCTGCTGCAGTTGCTGCGCGATTTGCGGTTTCAGTTCGTCCATGGAGGGCAGTGCGGCCTGGCGAATGTCGTCCACGCGGATGATGTGCCATCCGAATTGGGTCTTCACCGGGGTTTCGGTGATCTGGCCCTTGCCTAGCTTGATCATAGCTTCTGAGAATTCTGGCACGAAGGTATTGGCGGTTGCCCAGTCCAGGTCGCCACCGTTGGCGCCAGAGCCCGGGTCTTTGGACAGGGTTTTGGCCAGTTCTTCAAACTTGCCACCTTTTTTCAGGTTGGCGACCACGTCTTTGGCCTGGGCTTCCGTTTCCACCAGAATGTGGCGAGCGCGGAATTCCTGTCCGGCGTTGGCGCTGGCAAATTTGTCGTACTCTGCTTTCACTTCGGCGTCAGACACTGCGTTCTTCTTCTCGAAGTCGGCGAACAGCTCGCGAATCAGGATGGTCTGAGCGGCCAGTTCCAGCTGTTGCCGGTAACCCGCCGATGCCTTCAGGCCGCGGCGTTCGGCTTCCTGCGCAAAAATTTCGCGCATGATCAGCTCTTCGCGGATCTGTGCTTTGACTTGGTCATCCACCGGACGACCCGAACGTTCAACCTGCTGGACCAGCGCGGTGACGCGGGCGGACGGAACCGGCTTGCCGTTGACGATGGCCAGATTTTGGGCGGACGCGGGCAGAGCGAACGCAGCCGTCACAGCAGCCGCAATGAGAATGTGTTTCATGGGGTGGGTTCAGGAACAGGAAAATCAACGTTGGATGTCGATGGCCACAGCGTGCAGCCCAGCATCGATGAACGGTCGGAGTGCATCATACACAAGCCGATGGGCGGCCACGCGGCTCAGGCCTTCAAAGCGCGGCCCTCCGATGCGAACCCGGAAATGCGTGCCGTAGCCCAGCCCGTTGGCGCCGCTGTGGCCGGCGTGGGCAGCGCTTTCATCTTCCACCGACAGCACGGTGGGTTTCAGGACGGACTGCAGTCGGGCAGTCAAGACTTCGGCGGTGGGCGCCACAGTCATGCGCGTGTGTCCTTCACGTCGTCCTTGAGGTGTCGGGCCACGTACAGCCCCTGACCCACAATGAACGCAACCGGGAACGCGTAACCCCACAATTTGAAATTGACCCAGGCTTCAGTGGTGAAGTAGGCCGCCACATAGCCATTGATGGTGGCCATGAACAGAAAATACGCCACCCACGCGACCGTCAAGCGGGCCCAGATCGCGTCAGGCAATTTCAGTTGGCTGCCCAGCAGCATTTGCAGAAAGTTCTTTTTCCACACCCACAACGCGGCTGCCAGAACGATGGCCATGCTTGCATACAGCACCGTTGGCTTCCACTTGATGAAGCGCTCATCCTGCAGAAACAAGGTCAGCGCACCAAACACCAGCACTAGGGCGAGGGTGACTTTTTGCAGGGTTTGCAGCCGGCGATCGATGCCGTAAATGATGGCTGTCTGAACCACGGTGGCCGCCATCAGCACGCCAGTGGCCGCATAGATGCCGTACAGCTTGTAACCCGCGACAAACAGGAGGATGGGGAAGAAATCGATCAAAAAGCGCATGGCAGTGATTATCGACGCTGCAGTTCCAGGGCGGCGGAGTTCATGCAGTAGCGCAGTCCTGTCGGGGCGGGCCCATCTTCAAACACGTGGCCCAGGTGTGCCCCGCACTGGCTGCACACGGTTTCGGTGCGCACCATGCCGTGGCTGCGATCCACAATTTCGCTGATCGCGCCGGGCACTGCCCGCCAGAAACTGGGCCAACCACAGCCAGCGTCGAACTTGGTGCCGCTGTCGAACAGGTGGTTGCCGCAGCAAATGCAGTGGTAACTGCCGTCGGCCCATACCTGTTCGTACTTGCCGGTGTAAGGGCGCTCCGTGCGGGCATGACGGGTCACTTCATAGGCCAGCGGTTCGGCATCTTTTTCCTGGAGGATGGCTTGCCATTCAGCATCGGTTTTTTTCAGCGGAGGCGTCATGATGTGCGAAGGGTAGTTGTGCTGTGATCATTCCACGTTCGCCGTGTTCCTGTTGGCGACCTCTGCGGAGCCCACGGGCCGAAGCAGGGCTTCGAGCGCACCTTGGTCAAGGATGCTGACACGACCGAACGCTAGTGACACCCAGCCCTGCGCTTCAAATTGCTTGAGGACGCGGTTGATGGTTTGCCGCGACAGGCCCGCCAGCTGGCCCAGGTCTTCCTGGGACAGCTTGATTCTTTGCATACCCTCCCAGAACAGGTGGCTCAGATACTGCGCCACCCTTTCCTCGGGAGTGCGCAGTCGGCCCGATTCGATCACCGACATGGCCTGTCCAAGTCTCAGATTGAGCCGGTCGATCAGGTAGTGGTTGAAGGGTAAGTGCTGGCGGTACAGTTCGCGAAAGTGCGCCAATGGCATACCGATCAGGGTGGTTTCGCGCAGTGCGACCACGTCGTAACGCCATGCCTCTTCGCGCAGCACGGTGCCCTCGCCAAACCAATCACCGGCTGGCACACCCAGAAAGGCGGATACTTTGCCGTCAGGCCCGATGGTCTGGAGTTTGACCATGCCAGCCAGCACACCGTACCAGCTGTCCACCATCTCACCGCGGTGCAGCAAAATTTCGCCTTTGGCGGCCCTGCGCAGCGTCATTGCCCCCAGAATGTCGTCTTTCTGACGCGGACCCAACCGGTCGAACCAGGTCTGGCCGTGCAGGAAAACATGGGCAGGTGTGCGTGTGTTCAAGGGCATGTTCACAATTATTGCCTTGGCCAGGAAAGTTGCCGGATGGAGTTTTGGATTGTTTCGCTGCTCAATGGGTTGAGCTATGGATTGCTGCTTTTCATGCTGAGTTCGGGCTTGACCCTGATTTTCAGTCTGATGGGCGTGCTGAACTTTGCCCATGCCAGTTTCTACATGTTGGGGGCATACCTGGGGTACGCCCTGGCGCAGCGTTGGGGTTTTGGCTGGGCGTTGTTGGGGGCCCCGGTGTTGGTGGGACTGATGGGCGCGGCATTTGAGAGGTGGTGCCTGCGGCGGGTGCACGCCTTGGGTCACGTGCCGGAATTGCTGGTGACGTTCGCGCTGTCGTACGTGGTGCTGGAGTTGGTTCAACTGGTATGGGGCCGAACGCCTGTGGATTTTCAGCCCCACGAGTGGTTGCAGGGGCCGGCGTTCACATTGATGCACCGGGCCGATGGCGGTCTGGCTCTGGCGTGGGGCGATGCGGTAGCCACTTGTGTGGATGTTGCTCAGGCGTGCACGCCGTTTCCGGCCACGCGGGCGTTCATGATGGCGCTCGCTTTGGTCGTGTTCGGGGGTCTTTGGTTGTTGCTCACTCGCACCCGGGTGGGTTTGGTGATTCAGGCCGCGCTGACGCACCCTGACATGGTAGGTTGCCTGGGTCACAACGTGCCACGCATTTACATGTGGGTGTTCGGCGTGGGGACTGGACTGGCGGGTCTGGCCGGTGTGGTGGGCGGCAGTACCTTCGTGACAGAACCTCACATGGCTGCCACGCTCGGAGCCTTGACCTTTGTGGTGGTGGTGGTCGGCGGTCTGGGGTCGCTCCTGGGGGCTTTGCTCGCCTCTCTGGTGATCGGCTTGATACAAACCCTGGCGATCTCGATGGACCAGTCGTTTGCTGGTTTGCTGGGGGTGTCAGCAGACAGCGTCTGGGGGCGGCTGACCCTGTCGCAGTTGGCCCCGGTATTGCCCTACCTGTTGCTGGTGCTGGTGCTGGTGCTGCGCCCGCGGGGCTTGCTGGGCAGCCGCGAAACATGACCGCACGTTCTACGTCTTGGGCGTGGGTGGGCTTTGCGCTGCTGCTGGCGTTCGCGCCCAGCCTATGGCCTGGCAGCCAGGGGACAGGGTTGCTGGCGCAAATGGGCATCGCCATCATCGCGTGCCTGTCTTACAACATGTTGTTCGGGCAGGGTGGCATGCTGAGTTTTGGCCATGCCGTCTACACCGGGTTGGGGGCGTACGCGGCCATCCATGCATTGCTGCAAGTCTCGCAAGGTGTATGGGCCGTGCCGGTGTCGCTCATTCCTTTGGTGGGCGGCCTGGCGGGCATGGCGTTTGCTGCTTTGTTCGGTTTCGTGACGACGCGCAAGGCGGGGACGCCATTCGCCATGATCACCCTGGGCGTGGGTGAGCTGGTGTTTGCCTGCGCGTTGATGTTGCCACACTGGTCGGGCGGGGAGGCTGGCGTATCGGCCAACCGGGTGGTGGGGCCGGCGGTGCTGGGCATCAGCTATGGACCGGGTTTGCAGGTTTACTACCTGATCGCGAATTACACCTTCGTTTGCACGGGGTTGATGTACGCCTTCACGCAGACCCCGCTGGGGCGGCTGCTCAATGCCGTGCGCGACAACCCTGAACGGGTTGAGTTCATGGGCTTCGACACCCGTAATGTGCGCTACATGGCGTTTGTGATCGCCGGGTTTTTCGCGGGTGTTTCGGGCGGCTTGGCTGCGCTGTGGTTTGAAATCGTCACTCCCGAGGTGCTGGGTCCCGTTCGTTCCGGTGCTTATTTGCTTTTCACGTTTCTTGGGGGAGCCGGTTTTTTCATCGGTCCGATCGTAGGCGGTGTGATGATGGTGTTGTCGTTTGTGTGGCTGGCCAAGATGACTCAGGCCTGGCTGCTGTACCTGGGTGTGGTTTTCTTGTTCATGGTGATGTACGCGCCTGGCGGCCTGGCAGGTGGCGTGGCCGAGCTTTGGCGTGCTTGCCGTGGCCAGGACGCAGCGCGATCAAGCTGGGCGGCCAGATCGTGCGGGCCACTGGTGCCTCTGCTGGCACTGCTGGTCACGGGGGGCGTGGGGTTGGCCGGCGCGGCAGCCATGGTGGAAATGCTGTACCACCTTCAATGGCAGTCCGCTTTGGGTGATGAAGTTTCATTCCTGGGTGTGACGCTGCGCCCGAGCGCCCCGTCGCACTGGTGGGGCGCTGCGTGGGTCATGTTGACTGGCTGGGGTTTGTTCGAGCTGACCCGCCGCCAGTGCCGGTTCGGTCGTGCGCAGGGGGGGGCACGATGAACGCGCTGCCGGCACTGAGCTTGCGCGGCGTGCACAAGCGGTTTGGCCCGACGTCGGTGATCCGAGGTCTGGACCTGGCCGTCGCTCCTGGTGAGCGGCTCGCCATCATCGGCCCCAATGGTGCGGGCAAGTCGACCCTGTTTCATCTCATCAGCGGGCGTTTGCAGCCCAGCGAAGGCAGCATCTGGCTGGGTGACCGCCGCATCGATGGTCGTCCACCTCACCAGATTTACCGGTTGGGACTGGCCCGCAGTTTTCAGATCACCAACATCTTCCCCAAGCTCAGCGTATTCGACAACCTGCGTTGCGCGGTGCTGTGGCACCTCGGTTACCGGTACAACTTTTGGCGCTGGCTGAACAACCTGCGCGACGTGCGCGAACACACCGAAGCGGTGCTGGAGCGACTCCAACTCACGCATCGGCGCGATGCGCTGGCCATGCACCTGACTTACGCCGAGCAGCGTGCTCTGGAGCTGGGCATCACCATCGCCGGCGGTGCCGATGTGGTGCTGCTGGACGAACCCACCGCCGGCATGAGCCAGAGCGAGACCCGCCACGTGGTGAACCTGATCCGTCAAGTGACAGAGGGCAAGACCTTGCTGGTGGTGGAGCACGACATGAATGTCGTGTTTGAACTGGCCGATCGCATCGCGGTGCTGGTGTATGGCGAACTGGTGGCGCTGGGCACGCCCGCCGACATTCGGGCCGACGCCCGGGTGCGCGAAGCCTACCTGGGTTTGGCCGCCCCGGGGCTGGAGTGACCATGCTTGAGGTTGAGGAACTCCACGCTCACTACGGCAACAGCCATGTGCTGCATGGCGTCTCGTTCAGCGTGGCGGCAGGGGAGATTGTGGCCTTGCTAGGGCGCAACGGGGCAGGGCGCTCCACCACCGCCAAGGCCATCATGGGGCTGGTGACCGCGCGTGGCAGGGTCGATTGGCGCGGCCGTGCCCTGAGCGCTCTGCCTCCGTTCGAGCGCGCACGCCTCGGTCTGGGCTACGTGCCCGAGAACCGGGACGTATTTCCCCGCCTGACGGTGGAGCAAAACCTGGCGCTGGGCCTCAAGCCCGGCAGATCCACAGCGGGTTGGCGTTTGGAGGACATGTACGCCCTGTTCCCGCCTTTGTGGGCGCGCCGGCGCGTGCTGGCGGGCGTGCTTTCTGGCGGCGAGCAGCAGATGCTGACCCTGTGCCGCACGTTGATGGGTAACCCCGAGTTGTTGATCATCGATGAGCCGACCGAAGGCCTGGCGCCCCAGGTGGTGCAGCAAGTGGCGCAGTGCCTGCAGACGCTGCGGCAGCGCGGGTTGTCGGTGTTGCTGGTGGAGCAAAAGCTGGCGATTGCACTCGAGGTCTCGGACCGTGCATTGGTGATGGGGCATGGCCGAGTGGTGTTCGACGACACGCCTGCCGCGCTCGCTCAGGATGCCGCAGTGCGCCGCGAGTGGCTGGAGGTCTGACCCGTCGTTATCATGCCGGCAGGCATATCGAAGGTCCGCAGGGGCCACAGGAGGCAGCACGCATGGCACGCACGGTTCAACAGTTGTTCGATTTGACAGGGCGGGTGGCTCTCGTAACGGGCGGTTCCCGGGGCTTGGGCTTGCAAATGGCCCACGCTCTGGGCGAGGCCGGCGCCAAGGTGATGCTCTCTGCGCGCAAGGCCGATGAGCTGGAAGTGGCAGTGCAGGATCTGCAGGCCGCCGGTATCGATGCCCGCTGGGTGGCAGCCGATTGCGCACGGGAGGAAGACATTCGACGCCTCGGCAGTGAAACCCTGCAGCGCATGGGCGACGTGGATATCCTGGTGAACAACGCCGGCGCCGCCTGGGGCGCACCGGCCGAGGACCACCCGGTCGAGGCCTGGGACAAGGTGATGAACCTGAACGTGCGGGGCTATTTCATTCTCAGCCAGTACCTGGCCAAGCACAGCATGATCGCGCGACAACGCGGCAGCATTGTCAACATCGCTTCTATCGCGGGCCTCGGCGGCAATCCGGCGGGCATGAACACCATTGCCTACAACACGTCCAAAGGTGCGGTCATCAACTTCACGCGTGCGCTGGCGGCGGAGTGGGGGCGCTATGGCATTCGTGTGAACGCGATTTGCCCGGGGTTTTTTCCCAGCAAAATGACGCGCGGCACGCTGGAAACCGTGGGTGCCGATGAGCTGGCGGGCCACGCACCATTGGGCCGGCTGGGCGACGACGAGGATTTGAAGGGCGTCACCCTGCTGTACGCCAGCGATGCGGGCAAGCACATCACCGGTCAATGGCTGGCGGTGGACGGCGGCGTGAGCATCATCACCGGAGGTTGAGTGGAATTTCAGGTACGCATTCCGTTTGTGGAGCTGTTGGGTTTTCGGCTGCAACGCTGGGACGGTGGGGAGGCCGAGATTCACTTTGAACCTCAGCCTGAACACCACAACTCATTCGACGTGGTCCATGGCGGCGCGAGCATGACTCTTCTGGACGTGGTGATGGCACATGCTGCGCGCAGCGTGCAGCAAGACATGGGCGCGGTCACCATCGAGATGAAAACCTCTTTCATGCGTGCTGCGCTGGGACCGCTGGTGGCGCATGGCCGGTTGCTGCACCGCACCGCCACCATGGCTTTCACCGAAGGGCGAGTGCTGGATGCGCAAGGCCGCCTTTGTGCCCATGCCACCGGCACCTTCAAGTACGTGCCGCGCCTGCCGGTGGCTGGTCGGGGTGTGTCGCCATTGCAGGTGATTCGCACGGACTGACGCCCCCATCCGGGCACCAATGCTGTGGCAAACTCGCCGCTCTTTTCAATTGGGCGCCCGGTGAGAAAGCGCCCCGGAATTCATGCACAACATCACTGCCCAGATTGCCCAGGAACTCAAGGTTTATCCCCGACAGGTGGAAGCGGCTGTCGCCTTGCTGGACGGCGGCGCCACCGTCCCCTTTATTGCCCGCTACCGCAAGGAAGCAACCGAAGGCCTGGATGACATCCAGCTGCGCGAGCTGGAGCAACGGCTGGGCTACCTGCGCGAGCTGGAAGACCGCCGTGCCGCCGTGCTCAAGAGCATTGAAGAGCAGGGCAAGCTGACCCCCGAACTGCGCGCCGCCATCCTGGCAGCGCCAACGAAGCAGGAGCTGGAAGACCTGTACCTGCCCTACAAGCCCAAGCGCCGCACCAAGGGCATGATTGCCCGTGAAAACGGCATCGAACCTTTGGCCGATCTGCTGTTTGCCGACCCTAACCGCGTGCCCGCGGACGAGGCTCAGGCCTACGTGAAGGCCGAAAAGGGCGAAGACGGCAGCGACTTCACCACCGTGCCCGCCGTGCTGGACGGGGTGCGCGACATTTTGAGCGAGCGCTGGGCCGAGGATGCGGCCCTGGTGCAGGCCCTGCGCGAGTGGCTGTGGCAGGAAGGCCTGTTGCAAAGCAAAAAGGTCGAGGGCAAGAACGAGAACGACCCCGACGTGGCCAAGTTCCGCGACTACTTCGACTACGACGAACCCATTGGTCGCGTGCCCTCGCACCGCGCCCTGGCCGTGTTCCGTGGCCGCGCGCTCGAAATCCTGGACGCCAAGCTGGTGGTGCCCGAGCCGGAACTCCCTGAAAGTACCAAGGCCGGTGCCAAGCCTGCCGCCGCACCTTCGCTCGCTGAAGGCCGCATCGCCCGTCACCTGGGCTGGAGCCACCAGGCCCGTCCGGCAGATGACCTCATCCGCAAATGCGTGGGCTGGACATGGCGCGTCAAGCTCAGCCTGTCCACCGAGCGCGATCTGTTCACCCGCTTGCGTGAGGAGGCGGAGAAGGTCGCCATCAAGGTGTTTGCCGACAACCTGCGCGACCTGTTGCTGGCTGCGCCCGCGGGCGCCAAGTCGGTGATGGGGCTGGACCCAGGCATCCGCACTGGCGTGAAGGTAGCTGTGGTGGATCAGACCGGCAAGCTGGTGGACACCGCCACTGTCTATCCGCATGAACCGCGCCGCGACTGGGAAGGCTCCATCGCCACCTTGGGTGCGCTTTGCCTGAAACATGGCGTCCAGCTCATCGCCATTGGCAACGGTACCGCCAGCCGTGAAACGGACAAGCTGGCGGCGGACCTCATCAAGCGCCTGGCCGACCGTGGCCTGACCCCGCAAAAGGTGGTGGTGAGCGAAGCCGGCGCCTCTGTCTATTCCGCGAGCGAGTACGCTTCTCAAGAAATGCCCGACGTGGACGTGAGCCTGCGCGGCGCGGCCAGCATTGCCCGCCGCCTGCAAGATCCACTGGCCGAGCTGGTGAAGATCGAACCCAAGAGCATTGGCGTGGGCCAGTACCAGCACGACGTGAACCAGAGCGAACTCGCCCGCACGCTGGACGCGGTGGTGGAAGACTGCGTCAACGGTGTGGGGGTGGACCTCAACACCGCCAGCGCGCCGTTGCTGTCGCGCGTGTCTGGCCTGTCGGGCAGCGTGGCCAAGGCCGTCGTGCGCTGGCGTGAATCGAACGGTGCGTTCAAGAGCCGTCAGGACCTGCTGAAGGTCACCGGCCTGGGCGCCAAGACTTTTGAGCAGAGCGCGGGCTTCCTGCGCATCCGCGGCGGCAGCAACCCGCTGGACATGACCGGCGTGCACCCCGAAACCTACCCGGTGGTGGAAAAAATCATCGAGAAGACCGGCAAGCCTGTGGCCGACCTGATGGGCCGGGTGGACTTGCTCAAGACCCTCAAGCCCGAACTCTTCGCCAACGAACAGTTCGGTGTCATCACCGTCAAAGACATCCTGGGTGAACTGGAAAAACCTGGCCGAGACCCGCGTCCAGACTTCCAGGTGGCCCGCTTCAATGAAGGCGTGGAAGACATCACCGACCTGAAAGAGGGCATGGTGCTGGAGGGCACTGTGAGCAACGTGGCCCAGTTTGGCGCCTTCGTGGACCTGGGCGTCCACCAGGACGGTCTCGTCCATGTCAGCCAGCTCTCGCACAAGTTCGTGAATGATGCCCGCGAGGTCGTCAAGACCGGCGACATCGTGAAGGTGAAAGTGGTCGAAGTGGACGTGGCGCGCAAGCGCATCGGCCTGACCATGAAGCTGGATGCCCCCACCGGTGCCCGCAACGAACGGCGCGACGGCAGCGACAACCGTTTCGCGCCTGCCGGTCGCCACCAACAGACCGGGCGCGGCGGTCAGCGCCAGAGTGAACCGGCGGGGGCGGGCGCCATGGCGTCGGCGTTTGCCAGGTTGCAAGCGCTCAAGCGCTGACACCACCAGCGGGGTCCTTTTCGGTTCGGTGCTCATCTATACTGCGCTACGGGTCCCCCATCTGATAGCACCGCTCCGAGAAGCCGAATGGAACTTGAAGAACTCCTGACCAAAGCCAAAGCACTGCCGAGCATTCCGCGCGTGGTGTCGGAGGTGATGTCCGAACTCAACCAGGACGATCCGGATCCGCGCAAGATCAGCGAGGCCGTGGCGACCGATCCGGGCCTCACAGCGCGAATGCTCAAGCTCGCCAATTCGGCGTTTTTCGGGCTGACACGCAAGATTGACAGCGTGCAGGAAGCGATCGCTATTCTGGGCTTCAACCATGTGCGTACGCTGGTGCAGGCAGTGGCCTTGAGCAGCAGCTTCAAGACGGTGCCTGGCGTCAATCTGGAGCAGTTCTGGCGTTACAGCCTGAACACCGCCAAAATTTGCCGCACCTTGGCCAAAAGCATGAAATTGCCCGACGGTGCGGCCTTCACCGCAGGGCTGGTGCACGCGGTGGGCGATCTCGTCATGCACATCGGCATGCCCGATGTGGTGGCTCGCATCGACTGGACGGTGTCCCCCTTCGACCTGAAGCGGGCGGAGGCGGAAAAAGCTGCGCTGGGTTACACCTATGCCGATGTGAGCGCCGCGTTTGCCGCGCGCTGGGACTTTCCCGAAGCCATCGTCACTGCGCTCAAGCATCAGTTGGTGCCGTTCGAGGGCGACACTTATGAGCGCATGGCTGGCGTGGTTCACATGGCGGCATGGCGCGCAAGGGCGCAGGAAATCAACCTTGATCGGGAGGGTCTCAAGTCCACCTTCCCCGACGTGGTCGCCATTTTGCTGGGGCTGGACCTCGACATGGTGCTCGACAAAGACCCCAGCGAGTGGACATCGGCCGGCGAGTTGTCGGCTTTCCTGCACTGAAAGCGTCCACATGCGTTTGTCCGAGTTGTTGCGGCAACCCCAGTCGCTGCCCGTGGTGCCCGATGTGGCCGCGCGGCTGATCGCCACTTTCAACCAGGACGAAGTGGATATTGGTCAGATCGCGGCCGAGGTTGAGCGCGATCCCGCCATGGCCGCACGTTTGCTGCGCCAGGCCAATTCGTCGTTTTTCCGTCTGGTGCGTCCGGTGCACAGTGTCCGCGATGCGGTCATGGTGCTGGGCTTGTCCAAAACGCGGTCGCTGGTGCTGGTGGCCGCCATGCAGGAGCGTTTCGACAGCATCAAAGGCGTGGATCTGGATGCTTTCTGGCACTACAGCTTCGCCGCCGCCACGGTGGCGCGCCTGATTTGCACCACACGCCGTCTGGACGAAAACGTGGCTTACACCGCAGCGCTGTTGCATGGCGTGGGCGAGTTGGTGATGCACATGGGCATGCCCGAGGTGATGCTGTCCATCGACCGCGCCACCCCGATGCTGGCGCTGAACCGCACCGGCGAGCAGTACCGGACACTGGGTTATTCCTACGCCGAAGCGGGTGCAGCCCTGACTCGCCACTGGCACCTGCCCAAGTTGCTGGTGCAGGCGGTGGAACAACACGCCAACCCGTTGCAGTACGAACCGGTGGAGCCTTTGGCAGCGGTGGTGCACATGGCTGCCTGGAGGGCGCGCGTTCTGGTCGCCAGCAACCGTGCTGAAGATCTGATCCACAGTTACCCCGACAGCGTGGGCGAACTGTTGGGGCTGGACCCCGACTGGCTCGTGGCCCCCGATGTCGGCGGGTTGGATCAACTGCTGGCGGTCTGAAGCGGTGACCTCTCCTCGGCTCCAGGCCCTGCAGATTTTTGCGGGGCCGCTGGCGTTCAGACATTTGCACCGCCAGGGCTTGCAACCCGGTGATGTGGGCGTGGTGCCTGGCGCCGCCGGTGGCCCCAAGGGGCTCATCTTGGGCCCGTTGGATCGTTTTCTGTTCGGCGAATGGCTGCCTCAGACGTCGAGAACGGTGCATTTGGTGGGCGCTTCCATTGGTGCGTGGCGCATGGCCACTGCTTGCATGAACCATCCCGTGCAGGGCCTGATGCGTCTGGAGCGCGATTACATCGCTCAGCACTACGAGCCCGAACCGGGAAGGCGCCGGCCATCGGCACAAAAGGTGAGCGAATCGTTCAGCCACAGCCTGAAAGAGTTTTATGGCGGCCGCATCGAAGAGGTGTTGAACCACCCACGATGGCGCCTGCACCTCGTCACTTCCCGCGGACGCCATGTGCTGGGGCGTGAGGGCCGCTGGCGCACACCGGCGGGCTATGCAGCGGCTTACCTGACCAACCTCGTGCATCGGCGGGCCATGGGTGCCTGGCTGGAGCGGGTGGTGTTTTCGGCCGGCGGGGCCGAGTTACCGTTCCACACGTGGGACTACCCCAGCCGGCAGCGACCACTGACGGCCGAGAACTTCATGCCCGCGCTGCAGGCCAGTTGCTCGATACCCTTTGTACTGCAGGCCGTGCACGACATACCAGACGCACCCACCGGCGCTTATTGGGACGGCGGCATCACCGACTACCACCTACATCTCCACTACAAGCCTTCGCTGGGGCTGGTGCTGTATCCGCATTTCCAGCGGCAGGTGGTGCCGGGCTGGCTCGACAAATCGCTGAAATGGCGGCACCGCGCCACGCCTTTTCTGGACCATACCGTGGTGCTCGCACCCAATCCGGCGTGGGTGGCCCAATTGCCCAACGGCAAACTGCCCGATCGGAGTGACTTTTTTCGCTACGGTACCGATTTGTCAGCACGCATGGCGGTCTGGAACGCGGCGGTGTCGGCCAGCCAGCAACTGGCCGATGAGTGGGCGGCTTGGCTGGAGCGGCCCGACCCAACCCAGGTGCTGCCGCTGTGAGGCTGGGATAATTCGGTCATGCAAACCCATTCCCCTCAGGCCGCACCGTTTTACGTTGCGGCGCTGTACAAGTTCGTTGACTTGCCCGACTTTGCAGACCTGCGCGCGCCGTTGCAGGCCTTGTGCGAGGCTGGCCAGGTCAAGGGCACGCTCCTGTTGGCACGCGAAGGTATCAACGGCACGATCGCCGGGCCGCAGGCCGGAGTGATGTCGGTGTTGGATTGGCTGCGCAGCGATGCCAGGCTGGCCACACTCCAGCACAAGGCATCATGGGCAAACAGTCTGCCATTTCACCGCTTGAAAGTGCGGCTCAAGCGCGAGATCGTGACCCTGCGGGTACCCGAGCTGGACCCGAACAAGACGGTGGGCCAGTATGTGGCGCCGCAAGATTGGAATGACCTGATCAGCCAGCCGGACGTGGTGGTGGTGGATACCCGCAACGACTACGAGGTGGCGATCGGTACCTTCCAGGGTGCGCGCAACCCCAACATCAAAACCTTCACCGAGCTGCCTGCCTGGGTGGACACCCAGCCCGAGTTGCAAGCCCGGCCCGGGCCAGACGGTATCCCCAAGAAGCCGCGCGTGGCCATGTTCTGCACCGGTGGCATCCGCTGCGAAAAGTCCACCGCGCTCATGAAAATGAAGGGCTATGACGAGGTGTATCACCTGGAAGGCGGCATCTTGAAGTACCTGGAGGAGGTGCCTCCCGAGCAAAGCCTGTGGGAAGGCGAATGCTTTGTGTTTGACGAGCGTGTCAGCGTTGGTCACGGGCTGGCTCCGGGGCCCTATGAGCTGTGCCGTTCGTGCCGGTGGCCGCTGTCGGCTGCCGACAAAGCCTCGCCGCATTACGTGAAAGGTGTGAGCTGTGCCCACTGCCACGATCAGCGCACCCCGGAAGAAAAAGTCCGCCTTGCTGAACGCCAGCGCCAGGTGGAGCTGGCCGAGGCGCGCGGTGAGGTGCACGTGGGTGCTCGTATGGAGGGCGGCCCCGGCTTTTGAGCCGTTTCAGCCGCCGCGGCGCGCCACCCAGTAAGTGGCACCTTCCGGGCCGTAGCGCTCGGTGTGGGGAACCTCGGCGTCCAGCGTGAACGTGTCGCCTGGGCCCAGGTGCTGCGTCTGGTCGCCGCAGGTCAACCACATCTCGCCTTGCACCACCACGGCCCGCACCGCGAACGCGTGGGTGTGGGTGTCGAGCACCGTCAGCGCTGCCCACTGGCGTTCCAGCACGGCGTCGTAGCCGTCGGCCAGGGCCTGGCGGCGGAAACCCTCGAAATCGTCGGTTTGCATGGTCGGTCTCCAGGGGGTCACAGCGACGCGGTCAGCATGGCGCGGTAGTCGTCCGCGCTGGCCAGACGGGGGTTGGTTTTGTGGCAATGGTCGGCCAGGGCGCCGACGATCACGCGGTCGAACTCGGCCTCGGTCACCCCCAGCGCGGCCAAGCCGGTGGGCAGACCCAGGCGGGCGTTCATGTCTCGGATGGCTGGGCCCAGGTCGGCTCCACCGCTCAGGCCCATGGCGCGCGCCATCCGTTCCAGGCGCCGGTCTTGCTGCACCGATGCAGCCTCGGCGTTGAAGGCGATCACCGCCGGCAGGAACAGCGCGTTCAGGGTGCCATGGTGCAGCCGGGGGTTGACACCGCCGAGGCTGTGACTGAGCGAATGCACGCAGCCCAGCCCTTTCTGGAAGGCCATGGCGCCCTGCATGCTGGCGCTCATCATGTGCAGGCGGGCGTCTCGGTCCTGGCCGTTCGTGGTGGCGCGTTCGATGTGCGCCCAGCCGCGCTCCAGTCCGTCCAGTGCGATGCCGTCGGCCGGCGGGTTGAAGGGAGCGGCCATGAAGGTTTCCATGCAGTGGGCGATGGCGTCCATGCCGGTGGCGGCGGTCAGCAGCGGTGGCAGGCCCAGGGTCAGCTCGGGGTCGAGCAGGGCGGTCTTGGGCATCAGGTGCCAGCTGTGGAAGCCCAGCTTGCGCCCGTCGTCCACGATGACGATGGCGCCCCGCGCCACCTCGCTGCCGGTGCCCGCGGTGGTGGGGATAGCGATCAGCGGTGGCACCCGGTCGGTGATCTTGTGGGAGCCGCCTTCGATGGTGGCGAAGGTCTTGAGCGGGCCGGGGTGAGCCGCGGCAATCGCCACGCCCTTGGCGCAGTCGATGGCGCTGCCGCCGCCCAAGGCTACC
>JACCDS010281199.1_pt1 | contig 22550 bp, 21 predicted proteins | sample 7446441 | NCBI WGS metagenome assembly JACCDS01 (sample SAMN15323445, study PRJNA562643) | freshwater metagenome | isolation source: river surface water | place: USA:Blue River Watershed | collected 2017-08-17 | reverse complement strand
GCGGTTTTAATTGCTATTCCGCACACCTCCAACTGGGATCTTTTGTACGCAAGAGCTGCTTTTTACTTGATGGATATTCCGGTTCGATTCACCATCAAAATTGAATTAATGGTTGGTCCCTTGGGCTGGTTTTTGTCTGGATTGGGAGCAATTCCCATTGATAGGAAGAAGATTCCGGGCGGGAAAAAGCAAACCTACACGGAAGCGATGATCCAAATGCTCAATGAGCGAGAGGATTTGGTGGTGATGGTTACTCCAGAAGGAACTAGAAGTGCGGTCACCAAATGGAAATCAGGTTTCTACCATACTGCTCTTGGAGCAAATGTACCGATAGTGATTGGGTACTTGGACTACCAAAAGAAAGAAGCTGGTATTGGACCTTGTTTGTACCCCAATGGGGATATGGAAGGTCAGATTGAGGAATTAAAAGCTTTTGGAAGGACTGTGGTTCCCAAGTATCCAGAGAAAGGGATTCGCTAATCTGATTATCCGCAACTAGTCCAATAACTCAAAAGGGTGGTTTTACCACTGCGGATAATCGTTCACAGTCCATTGTCGACAGCTCATTTAATTGATCCTCAAATCTTAATTTGTTGGGTTATGGTGAAAAAGCAGCTTACCATATTCGCTGAGGAATTGATTGAGATTTTTTTCGAAATGGATTGGTGTTGATTAATGATCTCAAGAACTAGATTTTATCTGACACCAGTCGGAAACCCACATTGGAAGTTCCAGAGTCAACAGCCTGTCCTTGACGTGCTGCAGGACGGTAATTCACACAGTAATTGGATGCACATAAAAATGAGCCACCTTTGATCACTCGCTCCACGGCATAGGGATTGCTTGGGTTGTAGCAGGGGTTCATGCCCTCATCCAACTTGGCCACTTTACCAGCAGTTCGTGCATGCTTCAATGCATCAAACCAGTCTGAAGTAAGTTCCCACACATTTCCAATCATGTCGTATGCCCCATAGCCGTTTGGTGGGAAGGATTGTACGGGTGCAGTGGATACAAAGCCATCCATCCCCTGATCTTGGTAGGGAAACTTCCCTTGAAAAGTATTTGCGAGGTAATTACCTCCTGGGTTAAATTCATCTCCCCAAGCAAATTTTTGACCTTTTAATCCCCCACGAGCAGCAAACTCCCATTCGGCTTCGGTCGGCAATCGCTTGCCTACCCAGTTGGCATAGGCTAGCGCATCCTCATAAGCTACATGCACTACAGGGTGATTTTCTCGACCTTCAAGGTTACTTTCTGGACCCTCTGGATGCATCCAATTGGCCCCTTTAACCCAAATCCACCAGGCAGACAGGTCATGTAGTGATACAGGCTGGGATGGAGCCACAAAGACCATGGATCCTGGAGCTAGATCTTCATCGGACAATTTGGGTGTATTCGGCGGGAGTTGCTTTTTTAGTTCTTCCCAATCTATAGGCCTTTCTGCTACGGTTAGGTATCCTGTAGCAGTCACGAATTTTTGGAATTGTGCATTGGTAACCTCCGTGGGTTCCATCCAAAATCCGGCGACGGAGACCTTCACAGCAGGCCTTTCAGCAGCATAGGCTCCTGGGTCATCAGATCCCATGGTAAGCTCCCCACCAGGAACCCATACCATGCCATTTTTGTTGATTGGAGGAGAAAATGTCAGCTCATGGATTGTATTTTCTGTAGCTTTGGAAGCGCAGGAAACGATTCCAATACACCCGATGAATCCTATAAATTGGCGCAAACTAATCATAGCAGTAAGTTACACGGATTGAAACTCAAGCCAAAAATATAGTTCAGTTTTTTGGGCTTTGGTCCATTGCTTTAAGTTTGAGGTAAACCTTTTTGCGAAGCTTATTGAATACCTGTGTTCGCTCTTTTTCACCTGATCCACTCATCAAACTTGATTTATTGATTGTATTTTCAATGTTTCGAAAAACCACCTCATTGAATTCGGGATCCTTGGAGCCTACAAAATAGAGGACACTATGGTTGAGGTAGGTGATTTTACTTTCTCCCAGTACTACGAGTAAGGTATTGTCCCCCGACACGATGTCGTTTAGGTAGAGTCGGTATTCTCCATGATCGGAAGTCGGGCTTTGGCCCAATAGCGACTTTTTACCATGTATAGCCATTTTTTCGAGGTGACCAATCACATCCAGCACACTAAAATAGATCATCTTTGTTGTTTCTCGATTCTCAATCCAACCCATCTCATGGTAGGTTTCAATCTGTCGTAAGATTGTGTTTAGGGCATCTTTATTCCAAATTTCAGTACTCGGAACCTTGGCATAGGCTCGAATAATCCGTTGGGATAATTCTTCGTAATTGAACAGCTGCTTCTGATGGAGGCAGAATTTTTCGAGTTGGGCCTGCCCAGGGGGTAAAATAGACTTCCTCCAGAAAAAGAATTTAAATCGAGCCAGAACGGGATGGAAAAAATGGTGAAAGGGAGGGAGGTCCTTGATAAGATGATACAGGTGCCGATTTGGGTAGCTATTGATGTAGTACAATTGCTTGTATACGTCCTCCAACCATTGTTTTAAGGCATCCTTCTGGGAGGGCTTGGTGCCTGACTGAAATAAGATGGCTCTACTGTTCAAACAGAAAAATTCATCCACAGAAATGTTGAACCCTTGACAGAGTAAACTTATTTCTTCGAAGTCAAGTAGTTTTTCTCCTCGGATCCTCCGGTAGGCGCTATCCAAACTTACATTGAGTGTGATGGCTACTTCAGCAGCTAAAGAAGAGAAAGGGGAAACGGTAGGTTTTAACCTACTGAAAAATTGCGCTTGTGTGTTCATAAAAATAGGAAGCGATTAAAAAACAGTGAAAAAATAAAATCTGATATGATTATCCGCAATTATGCCACTGGCTCAATAGCGATATCTGGTTCTGCGGATAATCGTTAACAGACCACTGTCAACGGTCCACAGCTAACTTAATTGATCCTCAAACTTTTTTTGGTTTGTGGTAAAAAAGCGAATAATCATAAAATCTGTTTAAATAAATTAATAAAAATTAAATAAACAGCTATTTATTTAAAAAAATATAAAAATATTAAGTAAAAATTAAGTTAAACGAACAATTATGACTTATAAAACCTAGGAATCCTATTCACTATAAAGACATTTCCAGATTGACTTAAGATTTGAGTGATTACAAAGAGGTGAACAACTACCGGGAGAGTGGTGATGGGATCACCGGTAAACTTTCAGTTCCATGTTCTGAAACAGACTGTACGGCAAAGAAATAGTTGTCCTTGCTGTATGGGAGCTTGAGCTGGGTGGCTTCAGTGTAAAACTTTTTTTCCCACATGGACGAAGAGGTCTCCCGCATGAGAACATAGTAACCTTTTGGGTTACTATGGATAGGAGCTTTCCAACTCAAAGTCGATGAGTTGCTCAACCCGCGCACATCAATCTTTACTTCCTGGGGCATTCCTGCAGACTGACCGAGAGAAGCGGCTGCAGCGAGATTGACTGCGGCTACTTTCCGGAGGTATTCAAAATCCATGAACTCGGGTAGATCGCCGTACTGAATTCCATTTTCTACGCGTACGTTCTCGTGTTGGTACAAGAAATTCTCATTCATCTCGGACATACGCACTGCAGTAAATCCATTTTTCATAAAGGGAGTTTGGTCGCCCCCACGGAGAAATCGATCGTTTCTATAAATCAATTTTACTTCCATCTGGTCTACATAGCGTTCTCCAAGTTCCTTGATGTAGCGGGCCAACTGACGGGAGGGGCTGTCGTTGTCGGAATTGATGGATCTACGGAGAGCGGCGCCGCGCTCATCTTCTGCCAAGGGGATGGTTTCGGAGAATACCCGCATGACGGTATTGTTGCTGATATTGGTTTCTGAGGAGCTGCTATTGCCAACGATGTCATTGTTGAGTACGGCCTCGATTTTCCAAGATTCCGCTTTTGCTTTGTCTGCGAGATAGGTTGCCCCTTTGAGCCCTTGTTCCTCTCCGGTAAATGCCACAAAGAGGAGGGTGGCTGGAAACTCAGTGCTAGCGAGGATTCGGGCGAGTTCGATAACCAAGGCTACCCCGCTGCCATCGTCATTGGCACCTGGAGCTGCACCTGCAGCATCCATGACATCCTTATTTCTAGAATCCAAGTGTCCTGAAACCACGATAATTCGAGGATCATTGGGGTTTGTGCCCGGTAGTCGCGCAATCACATTCCCTACTTTCGCATCTGCCACGATCCTTCTTCCGTCACCCGGTACCACAAATTCTTCAATGTTTGCGGTCATTCTTCCTTTTGATTTGGTGGCGAACTCTGTGAATTTAGCCTTCACGTAGTTTTGAGCGGCAATCATTCCGTTTTTAGCATCGGTATTGAGGGTATGTCTGCTGTGGAAAGAGGCCAATTTCTCGGTATATTTTTTCAAACTATCCGCATTGACCTGCTGTACCAGCTGTTGAATTTCCGGATTGCGGATGACGACCTGCTGTGCTAAAGCTTGGCTAGCAAAAAGGATAAGGGTGAAAGCGAATAAAATGTGACGCATGATGGAGTTCCTATCTTAAGTTCAGCTTAAATTTAGTTCAGAATTTAATACCACCTACTGAATTTTACATGAACACATTTTCTCTGCCTAGCAAAGGCGAATATCCTCCCTATTACGAAACCTATATTTCGAAGCTTGGGGATCATAGTTTTTCGACTATTATCCAATCTCAAATCCAGGAATTGAAAGGATTTTTTTCTTCCAAACCTGAGGGATGGGCGAATGAGACCTATGCTCCAGGTAAATGGACACCAAAGGAAGTTCTCGGACATCTACTAGATACGGAACGGATTATGACGTTTCGTGCGCTCTGTATTGCACGTGGTGAGAAAAAATTACTTCCTGGCTTTGACCAAGATCCCTATGTGGTTCAGGCGCAGTTTAATGCCGTTTCCTTGGATGATTTGCTCGCCGATTTTAAAATCCAGCGTCAGGCAATTCTGAGTATGGTTCGAACTTTTCCGGAAGCATCCTTCCAAGAAATTGGCTCTGCCAATGGCAATCCAATGAGCACCAGAGCCTTGCTATGGATTATCCCAGGCCATTTTGTGCATCATTTTGAGGTACTTCAACAAAAATATGTATGAGAAAATTAGCCATAGCAGTTTTAGACTCATTTACCGACAAGCCATTTTCAGGTAATCCTGCAGCGGTTTGCCTTTTGGATAGCCCCTTATCCAAAGAACAGATGCAGGCCATTGCCATGGAGATGAACTTGAGTGAAACGGCCTTTGTAGAGAAAACCAAGGAGGAGGGAAGCTTTTCCCTTCGTTGGTTTACGCCCATGCTTGAAATTGATCTGTGTGGACATGCGACCTTGGCATCTGCATTTTGGATGTATTCCCAAGGTTGGGCAAAGGAAGGGGATGAAATTAAATTTCAAACCCTGAGTGGCGTTCTCCGCGTGACCAAGCAAGGGGACTTGATCTGCATGAATTTCCCATTGATTCCTACGCAAGTGGCAACTCATCCTGCCTATGCTGAAGAAATTTTGGGGAACAAAGTCATTCAGGCGGCCAAACTTCGAAAAAATTGGATTTTTGAGTTGGCCGATGAGGAAGCGGTGCGCTCCTTTCAGCCAGATTTTGCGCAGATTGCTGCGAACAGTGAAGAAGGCTTTGTTATTACTGCTGCTGGAACGGGGGATTACGACCTAGTTAGTCGTTTTTTTGGACCCAATGTAGGCATACCTGAGGATCCGGTGACGGGATTTGCCCACTGTGCTTTGGTGGATTATTGGAACCAGAAAACAGGGAAAACAAAGTTCAAGGCCTACCAAGCCAGTACTCGGGGAGGAACGCTTTACTTGGAAATTCAAGGAGATCGTGTGCTTATCCGAGGCCAAGCTGTTGAAGTCCTAGTTGGCACAATGAGTTGCTAATTGTACCTGCAAGTCATTTGAGTTTTTAGTACCCATTCAAAAAAATGAGGAGCTACCGCTTCTGTAATTTTCAATTCGCATGAATCAAATAAAATCGTACTTACTAGTCTAAAAAAAAGTCAAACCCATGAGAAAACTATCCTTAAGCCTTGTGCTGCTCTGTATGGTTACCCTATCGGTGGCGCAAACAACGCGTAAAATCGAAGTGGAATCCAAGGTGGAATCTACCGCCGAAGTCATGATCAAAGGCAAGCGTGTTCCTTACAAAGCCACTGCAGGTACCCAACCTGTTTGGGATGAGAAAGGTGAGCCAATCGCTTCCTTATTTTACACCTACTACGAGCGTACAGATGTGGTGGACCGTGCCAAAAGACCCTTGGTAGTCAGTTTCAATGGTGGACCTGGATCAGCTTCCATTTGGATGCACTTGGCTTACACTGGACCGGTGGTATTGAATATTGATGACGAAGGTTACCCTGTGCAGCCCTATGGTACCAAGTCCAACCCGCATTCCATTTTGGATGTGGCAGATATTGTGTACATCGATCCAGTAAATACCGGCTATTCCCGAATTGTAAAGGAAGACACGCCTCGCAGCACCTTTTTTGGGATCAATGCAGATATCAAGTATTTGGCTGATTGGGTCAATACCTTTGTGACGCGTCAAAATCGTTGGGCTTCCCCTAAGTATTTGATTGGCGAAAGCTACGGTACCACCCGTGTAGCTGGCTTAGTTTCTCAATTGCAAAATTCACACTGGATGTATTTCAATGGGGTGATCTTGGTGTCTCCTACAGACATGGGTATTTTGCGTGATGGACCGGTGAAAATGGCAAACTATTGGCCGTATTATGCAGCTACTGCTTGGTACCACAAGGCTTTACCTGCTGAGTTGCAGGCTAAGGATTTGGATGAGATCTTGGCTATAGTGGAACCAATGGCTGTCAATGAAATTCTTCCAGCAATGGCAAAGGGGGGATTACTCAGCGAGACGGAGCGTGATGCGATTGCAACCAAAATGGCTTATTACTCTGGATTAAGCAAGGAATCTATCCTTCAATACAACTTGATGGTACCTACTAGCTTTTTCTGGAAAGAGTTGCTTCGATCAAGAGATGGCATGACTGTAGGTCGTTTGGATAGCCGCTACAAGGGATTTGATCGAATGGAAGCGGGTGATCGCTACGATTTCGACCCTGCGTTGACGAGCTGGAACCATGCCTTTGCACCAGCCTTTAACTTGTATGCCAAAAACGTATTGAAGTACAACACCGATTTGACTTACAATCTTTTTGGTCCAGTGAACCCTTGGGATCGTAGCAACGAGAACACGGCGAATGACTTAGGAACTGCGATGCGCCAAAATCCGTACCTACACCTGATGGTTCAGTCCGGGTACTTTGATGGGGGTACAGACTACTTCAATGCGAAGTATAGCACCTGGCACATCGATCCAAATGGCAAGTTGAAAAATAGAATTGATTTTAAGGGATACCGTTCGGGTCACATGATGTACCTGAGAGCAGAGGACTTGGCCACTTCCAACGAGGACATTCGTCAATTTATCCAAAAATCTGCTGTGGCTCCTGGAGAAGCAGCGAAGTACAAATAAAATTTTATAAGTACGTTCTATAAAAAAAGGGTTCTGATCAATCAGAACCCTTTTTTTTATAGCATAAGGCTTCCTTCGAAGTCTTCAAAGGACCTCAGTTCTTGGTTCAATCCTAAGCTTTGGCCAAGAAGTTGAAACAGGTCTGCCAATGTTTTACCATCTTGGCGCAGCTGCCGAATTGAAAAGGCCCCTGCTGATTTGGATAACTTGCTTTGGTCTGGTCCTTTGAGTAGAGCGTGGTGGTAAAAAGTGGTTTTCGCAAATTCTTCCTTTCCTAGAATTCGCGCGAGGTCGAGTTGGGCTAAGGTAGAGGGAAATAAATCCTGACCTCGAACAATCAGATCTACGCCAAAATGGAGGTCATCTAGAAGGGATGTGAGCTGATAAGCGGGAAACAAGTCCTTTTTTCGAACGACGTAACAACTCGCTTCTTCTGGAATTAGAGCTGATTTAGGTGTGGCGGGGTAGGCGATGTAATCCAAAAAATCCGCATCCAAAGTATTGATTCTCCAGGCGGACTCATTTTTGTGTAGAGGCATGCGTCTGTCCAAGCATTGTCCCAAATAGATCCCTCTGGGATCGATTTGAAGGATTTGACTTCGGGTACAGGTACAAGAAAATGTAAGTTTACTTTGTTCGAGTTGGGCTAAGCTCTCGGTGTAAATGGGCAGTCGATGCACCTGTGACCAGGTGGATTCCAAATCTTTACTATTTTTTGGACCTTGGTCAATTTTAATTTCAAGGAAGTCTAAAGTATCAAAGATATCCTCTACGTACTCTGGCCTGTAGCGATCACGGTCCAAATCATCGATTCTCAGGAGAATTTTTGAACCGTGTTTCTTAGCTAAAGTTTTCGTCAGAAGAAAGGAATAGGCATTGCCTAGGTGTAGGTAACCACTGGGCGTAGGAGCGATACGGGTCTGAGCAAACTTCATGGTTCAAAGGTAAGAGATTCCTGGAAGTGGGCAGGGCCTAAAATTGAGCGGAATTAAAGTTCTTTAACGTGCCTAAGTTTTCTTGCTAACCCATAGTACCTACTTTTGGCGAGCGATGAAGCGAATTTTTCTTTTACTTTTCTTCTTTTTTTGGGTGGTCTCCCTTTCTGCACAGCGCAAGTATTCTGGCAATGTGATCGATGCTTGGGACAAAAAATACCTGGAAGGTGTGGTCGTTAGTAATTCCGATGGAGAGAAAGTAAGCACCAATTCCCGTGGCTATTTTTCGATTCCAGGCTTTCTAGGTGATACCCTCATCTTTCAGTTTCCTGGCTTTTTGGAAAAGAAAGTTTCATTGACAGCTGATGCATTTTTGTTTGTGGAGCTTCAGGACTTGGCGAGGCTACTGCCGACGTTTCAGGTAAAGGCTGAGCCTTATCGCTTTCGATTTAAGGACGGGAAATTGTACCTCTCCGAAGACGAGCCAGTCGTAGAAAAGCCACTCAGTCAGCAGGTAGGAATAGGAGTTGACTCGACTTCACCCTCCCCAGGATTCGCTATTTATGGCCCGATCAGCTATTTCACCAAAAGAAACCGTGAGCTTCGTACTTACGAAAAGCGATTGGATTGGGAGCGGCAGCGTGTTGGCTACCTAGAGGTGATTGATTCGGATTCCCTGCGTCAGGAATTGATGAATCAGTACAACCTTGAACGAAAAGCTTGGGATGAGCTGATTTTGCGCTTTAATACCTTTCATGCAGCACATGAATTTTTAGGATGGTCAAAGGACCGTGTTTTAGCAGCATTGAAAGAGTTTTTCCGATTGGAATTTTTAATCGAAGATTAGCTTTTTCGCTTGAAGGACCAGGTGATGAAAAATCGTGCAACCTCTTCTCCTTCCGTATTTTTGCCGTAGGATACCATGGTGATTTGCTTGCTTTCACCAGGATTTAAGGAATCAACTAAATCAAAAACTTCCGCTCCTTGTTCGCAGCTAAAAGTAGTTTTTGTACTTGCTTTCTTGCTGTATTCTGCCCGAAAGTCCACTACCAGCATGCTGAATGGACCTTTACCTGCTAGCGCAAGTTGACACAAGGCACCTGTGCTAAGTTCGGCCGCTCCTGCAAGCGCTGCAAAATAGATGGACTTGAAGGGATTCTGACTTCTCCAGAAATAGGGGATGCTGACCACACACTGTTGTCGGTCAAGGCGAACCATCTTTAATCTCCAGAATACTGCCGTAGGCAATTTGAATAGCATGGCAAACCAAAAAATAAGCGGATTGCACATTTTTTTCTGATAAGCTAAAGCAGGGGCTGATAGCGTCATTGTAGTCTTCATTTTTGCCAAGAAAAGATGATTCTTTGAATTTTGTATTAAGTATTAAAATTAATCAAGTTCTTTTAATATATTTAAAAAGACCACCCCTATAAAAACCTTCCCATGAAAAAGTTACTAGCTCTTTTTTGCATAGTATATGCCTTATCCTCTTGTTCGATTGTGCCACTCACTGGAAGAAGTCAACTAACCATTTTTACTACCCAAGATTTGATGCCTTTGGTAAATGACGAATACAACGAATCCTTGACAGAAAGTAAGGTATTGACGTCAACCGAAGAAGGCCAAGAAGTAGTGAAAGTAGGCAATAAAATGGCCGAAGTTGTGGAAGCGTATTTGATCGAGCAAGGCTATGATTCGTTAGTTAGCGAACTAGACTGGGAGTTTAACTTACTTGAAAATGAGGAAATAAATGCCTGGTGTATGCCTGGGGGGAAGGTAGCATTTTACACAGGGATTCTGCCATTTACCAGGGATGAAACGGGAATTGCAGTAATTATGGGACATGAAATTGCACATGCTGTAGCAGGGCATGCAAATGAAAGAATGTCACAAGAATTACTTTTCGAACTCGGAGTAACAACTGTGGACATTGCTATTGGGCAAAACCCAACGCTTACTCAAGAGCTATTACTTCAAGCTGTTGGAGTTGGTTCCGAACTTCAAATACTTGGTTTTTCCAGAAAGCATGAACTAGAAGCTGATCGCATGGGTTTGATTTTTATGGCCATGGCAGGGTATGATCCACGAGAAGCTCCTGCTTTTTGGGAAAGGATGGCTGAGGATTCGGAAGAGGAAGAATTTGAGTTTTTATCAACCCATCCTGGAGCTTCTCGAAGAATTGATCGCCTTAATTCATTGCTGCCTGAAGCGATAGCGATCTATGAACAAGCAAAAGGATCGAAATAGAATTTGTACTCAAAAAAAAACTTAGTCTTTTCAGGCTAAGTTTTTTTTTAATATTTCAAATTTTAGCGTGCATTGAATCCGCGTAACTTGATTTGGGTGAGTTTTCGTTTGGTGTCCAGTGGAAAATCCCCTTTCATCATCCACTCGTAGTAGCCAGGCTCTTCTTTCAAGGCTTGATCGATTGTTTTGCCTTTGTGCTTCCCAAAATTAAAAACTTCTTGGCCTTGGGAATTGAATACAAACCGGCCTGCCAAGTCTACCATGCGCTCGTTGACTAAAGCATGGATTTTTTTCATGTCATTTTCAAAAACACCCAAGGTATTGCCCTGTAGATCCTCCACGGATTCGCCAAGGTATCGTTCGATTTGGGCCCGGAACACATCCACTGTAGCCAGCGTATCTGCCTCTGCACTATGCGCATTTTCTAGTTTCTTTCCGCAGTAGAATTTGTAGGCAGCACTCAAGTTTCTTTTCTCCATCAAGTGAAAGATCTTTTGGGCATCCAGCAGATTTCGCTTGTCGAGATCAAAGTCAATCCCAGACCGTAGAAACTCTTCTACGAGCAAGGGAATGTCGTATTTGAGGACATTGAATCCCGCCAAATCACAAGATCCTATAAATTGAAACACTTCTTGGGCTAGGTCCTTGAAATAGGGCTCGTTTTTGAGGTCCTTGTCATACAATCCATGGATCAAAGAAGCTTCCAGAGGAATGGGAATGCCAGGATTTACCCGACGGGTATAGATCTGCTGTCCTCCATCTGGATTCAATTTGACAATTGATATTTCCACAATTCGATCGGTGGAAACGTTGGTACCAGTCGCCTCTAGATCAAAAAATGCGATGGAATTTTTAAGGTTGAGCTGCATAGGACAGAAATTTTTCTTTGAGGGGTTCGAGGTTCATGTTGTCGTAATTCCCCGAACTCATGAGTAGGAGGTTGGTATCCGTATAGTTTTGCGTACGCAAGTAATCGCTTAAGGCAGCACTTTCGGTAAATAGCATTAGATCTTTTCGTTTAAATCCTGCTCGTAGCATTTCTTCGGACATCAATTCCAATTTTTTGAGGGCTACCGCATGGGGATTGAGGTAGATAATGGCCACGTCCGCCAAATCCATGCTGTGCGCATAGTTGGGAAGAAATTGCGGATTGAGGGAGGAGTAGGTGTGCAACTCCTGTACGGCAAGCAGACGGCGGGAAGGAAATTGATTTTTCACTGCATTCACCGTTGCTTTCAATTTGGAAGGAGCATGTGCAAAATCACGAAATAGAATACCTGTATCGTGCTGAACGATAATTTCCTGTCTTTTGGCAGCGCCTTTGAAACTTTGGATTGAGGAATAGAATTTCTCAGAAGAAAGTCCAAGCGCTTCGCAAATGTGAAGTGCGCCTTGCAAATTCTGCAGGTTGTGCTCCCCAAAAACACCAATTTCAACTTCTCCTTTAGCGGTAATCAAGGTTGTTTTTCCTGAATCAATTCGTGAAGGGTGGGCTTGATAGCCTATTTTGATTCCTTGACTTGCTGACTTTTTCGCTGCTTCGTTGACTAAGGGATCTGCACTGCAGTAGATCAGGCTCCCCGAGGCAGGGGTTCGGTCCATGAGTAGAGAAAACTGCCTTTTATAGTCCTCAAAATCTGGGAATACATTGAAGTGATCCCAAGCGATGCCACTGACCAAAAGGATGTCGTGCTTGTAATGAAAAAACTTTGGTGTACGATCGATCGGTGAGGTCAGGTATTCATCTCCTTCAATCACGATTATGGGTGCATCTGATAGGCGAACCATCAGGTCAAAACCCTCGATTTGTGCACCTACCAAGTAGTCGAAATCAACTCCTTGATCCTTGAGTACATGTAGGATCATGGAGGTAATGGAGGTTTTCCCGTGGGAACCGGCGATCACTACCCGTTTCTTTGCTTGGCTTTGGTTGTAAATAAATTCTGGGAAGGAATAGACCGGAACCCCTAATTCTTGTGCACGAATAAGTTCTGGGTTGTCGATGCGGGCATGCATGCCCAAAATAATTCCATCGAGATCGGCACTTATTTTTTCAGGAAACCAGCCTTGTTCTGCAGGAAGGATTCCCGCTTTCTGAAGGCGAGTTTTGGATGGTTCGTAGATTTCATCGTCGCTACCGGTGACTTTGTAGCCTTTTTCTAAAAGGGCAAGCGCAAGATTGTGCATGACCGCGCCTCCTATAGCAATGAAATGGTAGTGTTTCATAGTGGATAAATCGGAATTTATTTAGGTATTCAAACTTAGGGATAAAATCTTGCAGCAGGAGTCCAAATCGAATAAGTTTTTCTAGTTTCACTAGCTGGGTGTCGAGGTTACCACCGAGATTTAAACTAGCTTAAACCGCTTATTTGTGGAAGCAAGGGCTTTAATTTAAGGATCATTCACCTTGTTGATAACTATGGGAAAAATTGTTTAAAACTCTTGACTTGTAGCAGGTAAATTTGAATCATGACTGAAAATACCCTGCCTACTGGCCGATACCGAAAAAAGCCTTCTTTTGAGAATCCAACAAACTATTTAGGAAAAGTTCCACCGCAAGCGATTGATCTTGAGGAAGCGGTATTGGGTGCTTTGATGCTGGAAAAAGATGCCTTGACAACGGTCATCGACATTTTGAAAGTGGAAAGCTTTTACAAAGAAGCGCATAAGGTAATTTTTCAAGCCATTTTGGATTTGTTTACTGAAAGTCAGCCAATTGACTTGTTGACTGTGACCACCCAACTCCGGAAAAATGGAGCCTTGGAGGTAGCCGGAGGAGCATTTTACATCACTGAGTTGACCTCAAAAGTAGCCTCTGCTGCCAACATTGAATACCATGCTCGTATCATCACGGAGCAATCCATCAAACGAGAGTTGATCCGAATCTCCTCGACTATCCAAAAAGATGCGTTTGAAGACACGACAGATGTGTTTGAGCTGTTGGATGCGATGGAGCAGTCGCTTTTTGAGATATCAGAAAAAAATATTCGTAAAAATTACGCAACCATGAGTTCCATCATGCGGGATGCAATTGCGGAACTGGAGATCAGAAAAAATCAAAAGGATGGCTTAACAGGTGTTCCTTCTGGATTTACGGCCTTGGATAGGGTTACCTCCGGATGGCAGAAATCTGATCTGGTGATCATTGCAGCCCGTCCAGCGATGGGTAAGACGGCCTTTGTACTTTCGGTGCTCCGTAATGCTGCCGTCGATCACAACCGACCGGTTGCGATTTTTTCCTTGGAGATGTCTTCTGTGCAGCTAGTCAATCGATTAATTTCTTCGGAAGCAGAGCTAGATTCTGACAAGATCAAAAAGGGGACTTTGGCCGACCACGAATGGGCCCAGTTGGTTCACAAGACCGCCAAGCTCTCCAAAGCCCCACTATTTGTGGACGATACTCCGGCCTTATCCATCTTGGAATTGCGTGCCAAGTGCCGAAAATTAAAAGCACAGCATGACATTCAGATGGTGGTCGTAGATTACCTTCAATTGATGTCTGGAGATTCCAAAGGAGGATTCGGAGGAAATCGTGAACAAGAAATTGCGAGTATCTCTCGAGCCTTAAAGAAGATTGCCAAGGAATTGAGTATTCCCGTGATTGCACTTTCGCAGCTTTCTAGAGCGGTAGAAACTCGTGGTGGAGATAAACGACCACAGCTATCCGATCTTCGTGAATCAGGAGCCATCGAACAGGATGCGGATATGGTTATGTTCCTTTATCGACCTGAATACTATGGCATCACGGAAGATGAGGGAGGTGCATCTACTGCAGGAGTTGGAGAAGTGATCATCGCCAAGCATAGAAATGGTTCCTTGGAAAACATCAAGCTTCGATTTATCGGTCGCTACACCAAGTTTACAGACTTGGATGGGGGCATGGGCTTTCAAAACTCCCAAGCCTCAGAGATTGGCTATTCACGCAAGTTTACCTCCGGTGCTTCTGGGGTGAGTACCTTTGATAGCGATCAAACTTTGATGCGTTCGAGTAAGGCAAACGAAGGAGATATTGAAAGTGCATTTTTAGGCGGAGATGAACCTGCACCCTTTTAATTTCCAATGAAAGCGATTGTACTTCAGCGGTCTTCAGACTCAAAAATTGAACTTGTAACGCTGCCCAAACCGGTTTGTCAGCCCAACGAGGTGCTCATTCGAATCAAGGCTGCGGCCTTAAATCATCGTGACGAATGGTGCAGAAAGGGATTGTATCCCAATATCAAGGATGGAATAGTCTTGGGTTCTGATGCAGCAGGAATAGTAGAAGAAGTAGGCGCAGCAGTTGATTCCGCACTAATCGGTCAGGAGGTCATGCTTAATCCTGCGCTTCATTGGGGAGACAATGAAAAGGCGCAAGGGAAAAACTTCGAAATCATCGGAATGCCCAGAAATGGAACCTTTGCTGAGTTTGTGGCTGTACCTGCAGACCGCGTTTTTCCAAAGCCGAGTCATCTAAGTTGGGAGGAAGCGGCTGCTTTACCTTTGGCTGGACTCACTGCCTTCCGGGCTGTGGCTGTTCAAGGCAAATTGAAAGCAGGGGAACAAGTTCTCATCACAGGCATTGGGGGAGGAGTAGCCCAGTTCGCAGCGCAGTTTGTACTTGCCTTGGGCGGAAAACTTTTTGTCAGCAGCAGTAGTCCAGAAAAAAGAGATGCTGGGCTCGGATTAGGCGCTACAGATGCCTTTGATTATGGGGTGGACAACTGGAGTGCTGCGGCACTTGAATCCACTGGTGGTATGGACTTAATTGTGGACGGTGCGTCAGGAGATACGTTATCCCAATTGATGAACCTTGCCAAGCCGGGTGGACGATTGGTGTTCTATGGCGCCACTCGGGGTAATCCTCCGCAATTGGAAGCTCGGAAGCTATTTTGGAATCAACTTCAGTTGATCGGAACCACCATGGGAACAGACCACGATTTTGCGGAAATGCTTGCACTTGTGGATCGACTGCAGTTGAAGCCAAGGATTGATGCAATTTTCCCGTTACACGAAGCAGCATTGGCCCTTGATCGAATGAAGGAGGGAGCACAGTTTGGTAAAATTGTGCTTGTGCCGTAACAGGTTATAGCCTTTGGAAGGAGATCATTCCAAATCGGTTTCAAACAAAAAGTTTTGGTAGGCATTGCTCAACTCTTTTTTTGCTTTTTCGTCTTGTAGCGCATGGGCAAGTTCAATTCCGGCTTCGAATCGGTTTTTGGCTTTTTGGAATTCCTCATTTTCGAAGAAAAATTGGGCAGCTGGAAAATACACTGGGAGATAATTTGGAAAATTAGCCACTATAAAATCAAATAAATGGGCCGCTTCCGCTTTCTCAGACTCTCGGTATTCCAAGGCCAGAGCATAATAGTTGAAAGGATTTTGTGGTTCCTCGGCACAGTACTCTTTCAGAAGTTTGATTCGCTCCAAATTGCGCATGAATAGTTTTTTTAATTAACGCCTGCCTGTTATTTTCACGCAATAATAAATCTAAATAACCAAACGCTAAACCAATGAAGATTCTAGTTTGTATCACCCATGTTCCCGATACGACTTCCAAGATTCAATTTACTGCCAACAATACCAAGTTTGACAGCACGGGTGTTCAATTTATCATTGGACCCTATGATGATTATGCTTTGGCTAGAGCGGTAGAACTTCGAGATCAAACTGGAGGTACACTTACAGCATTGAATGTAGGTGAGGCCGAAACAGAGCCTACGTTGCGAAAAGCGTTGGCGATTGGAGCCGATGATGCGATCCGAGTTAATTCCTTTCCAAAGGACAGTTTTTTTGTGGCGCAGCAGATTGCTCATTTTGCCAAAGCAGGGGGATATGACTTGATTTTGATGGGAAGAGAGTCCATTGATTTCAATGGGGGCATGGTGCATGGAATGGTAGGAGAGTTATTGGGCATGCCTTCTTTCTCTCCAGTGATGAAATTAGAATTGGAAGGTACTAAAGTAAAAATGGCTCGTGAGATTGAAGGTGGAAAAGAGCATCTTGAAGCACAATTGCCATTGATTGCTGGTTGCCAGGAACCCATTGCTGAGTGGAAAATCCCGAACATGCGTGGGATCATGTCTGCGCGCACCAAGCCTTTGGTAGTGGTAGAGCCAGTGAGCCAAGAAACCCAGGCTGAGGCCAGTGGGTATCAATTGCCACCTGCCAAAGGATCCGTTAAGCTGGTAGATAAAGACCAAGTTTCAGAACTCGTACGCTTGCTCAAAAACGAAGCAAAAGTACTTTAACTTAATTTTTTCAATTCACTCTAAGTCAAATAGATATGTCAATCGTAGTATATGTAGAACAGTCGGCTGGAAAAATTAAAAAAACCAGTTTAGAAGCAGTTTCTTATGGGTATGCCTTAGCGGCGAAAACAGGGGAAGGTGCAGTAGTTGCGGTGGCTTTAGGAACCTTGGATTCCAATGAATTGGCTTCTATCGGAGAAGCAGGAGCCGCAAAAGTGCTGCATATTTCAGATGAGCGTCTCAATGCAGGCGTCATTCAAGCCCATGCAACTGCGGTTGCCCAAGCCTTTGAATCCACTGGAGCGAGCACGCTAATTTTGGCCAAATCTTCTTTAGGAGATGCCGTTGCGGCGCGCTTGGCGATCAAGTTGCAGGCTGCCTTGGTTTCCAATGTGGTGGAGCTTCCGCGCTTAGATGGCGGATTTGTGGTGAAAAGAAGTATCTACACCGGAAAAGCTTTTGCAGATACGACAATCACCACAGCAAAGAAAATTTTAGCAATCAAAAAGAATGCGGTAGACCAAAAATTGGATGGGGCTAAGGCGCAGGTGGAAACATTTGCGGTTGCGATTCCTGATTCGGATTTTGTTTCCAAGATTAGCGCTACCGAGCGAGCTACAGGTGAGGTTCTTTTGCCTGAGGCAGACATTGTAGTTTCTGGAGGTAGAGGAATGAAAGGCCCGGAAAACTGGGGCATGATAGAGGAGCTTGCCAAAACCTTAGGTGCTGCTACAGGCTGTTCTAAGCCTGTTTCTGACATTGGATGGCGTCCTCACCACGAGCACGTGGGACAAACTGGTGTTAAAGTTGCGCCAACTTTGTACATTGCCGTTGGAATTTCAGGGGCGATTCAACATCTTGCGGGGGTAAATTCCTCTAAATGCATCGTAGTGATTAACAAAGACCCTGAAGCGCCATTTTTCAAGGCGGCAGATTATGGGATTGTGGGGGATGCGTTTGAAATAGTACCTCAACTAACTGCAGCTCTTAAAGCGGCTCAATAATTTTTGTGGAAAAACTGGTAGAACTGGAAATTTTAGGGCTTTCGTCCAACCACTCCCAATCTGGATCCTTCACTTTGGTAATGGGAGAGGTAGATGGGTTGCGTAGGCTGCCGATTGTCATTGGCATGTTTGAGGCGCAAGCCATTGCCATTGAGATTGAGAAAATTATTCCGAATCGACCAATGACCCACGATTTGTTTAAATCCTTCTCCGATAGCTTTCAGTTTGAAATTGAGAAAATAGTCATTTCTGAAATGAAGGAGGGCGTTTTTTATGCCAAAATCCATAGTAAGAGTGAGATGGCGCTAGTTGAAATTGATAGTAGACCTTCTGATGCCATTGCCATAGCGGTCCGATTTGGTGCGGCTATCTTTTGCTCAGAGAAAGTACTGTCAGAAGCAGGAATTGAATTTTCTGAAGAAGACAAAAAGGAAGAGGCAAAAAAGCCAAGTAAATCCGTGGCGAGTAAAGGTGCTGCTCCCAAAGAAAGTTTATTGAAGGATTTTAGCTTAGACAAGTTGAATTCGCTGCTGGATAAAGCCATTTTGGATGAAGATTACGAAAAAGCTGCTCGGATTCGGGATGAAATAAACAAGAGAAACTAAATTTTTAAGCCCCGAAACACTTCGGGGCTTTTTTCTTGCCGAGGATTGGCCTATTTTTAAAAATTGGTTTAATCTATTTTATGGAAATTTTAAGAGGCTCTTTCGGAATTTTTGTCATTGTATTGGTGGCTTTTCTATTTTCGGCGAATCGAAAAAAGATTGATTGGAGGTTAGTTGCCATCGGCATCTCCCTTCAATTGGTATTTGGATTTTTAATTACTCAGGTTGAGGTCGTCAAAATGGCCTTCCAGTTCCTATCTGAAGGCTTTGTGAAGTTTCTAAGCTTTAGCGAAGCGGGTGCCCGTTTTATTTTTGGGGATCTAGCAGGAGATAGCTTCGGATTTATTTTTGCATTTAAGGTGCTTCCAACCATCATTTTCTTCTCCACTGTTTCCTCAGGTTTGTATTACCTAGGAATATTGCAAAAGGTAGTATATGGTATTGCTTGGGTGATGGCACGGTCCATGCGCCTTTCCGGTCCTGAGTCGCTTTCTGCTGCGGGCAATATCTTCCTTGGCCAAACCGAAGCTCCTTTGTTGGTACGTCCCTTTATTCCTCAGATGAGTAAGTCGGAATTGATGTGCTTGATGACAGGTGGGATGGCAACAATCGCTGGGGGCGTGCTCGCAGGCTATGTAGCGTTCTTAGGTGGTGATAGCATGGAGGAGCAAAGTAAGTTTGCAGCGTACCTATTGGGCGCGAGTATCATGAATGCACCAGGGGCAATTGTGATGTCCAAGATGTTTATCCCAGAGACTGAAAAGGAAATCAAGCAGGACAAGCTAGAGGTCAACCAAGAATCGATGGGCGTCAATTTGATTGATGCGATGTCGATTGGTGCTGCCGAGGGATTGAAGTTGGCCTTGAACGTAGGAGGGATGCTTTTGGCATTCATTGCAGTAATCGCAGCCATCAATTACGGGCTATCTGGCTTGATTGGAGAATATACAGGCTTGAATGCTTGGGTGGAAAGTAGTACTGGAGGCCAGTTCAAAGGGTTCTCCTTGGAATATATTTTTGGTCAGGTCTTCCGCGTTTTTGCCTGGGTAATTGGCGTAGAATGGGTGGATACCCTGCAGGTGGGTAGTCTTTTGGGACAAAAGACGGTGATTAATGAGTTTGTGGCCTACCTGAGTCTTGCCGAAATGAAGGAAGCGGCTTCCATTAGCACCAAGTCCATCATCATTTCTACGTATGCACTTTGCGGGTTTTCTAATTTCAGCTCTATCGCGATCCAATTGGGTGGTATTTCGATTATCGCTCCCAATCAGCAGGGCAACTTGAGTCGATTGGGCTTCCGAGCTTTATTTGCGGCTTCTTTGGCCTGTTTGATGACGGCTACGGTTGCGGGGATGCTGGTTTAAAGTACAATGTACGAAGTACCAAGTATGAAGTACTTAGTGAATACGACTGGCGAATTACGGGATGAATACCAAGTTCCTTTAAGACCGGAATTCAAGTTCTATTTGGATTCCCTACTTGGTACATGGTACTTGGTACTTTGTACAATAAGCACTACTTCGACATTCTTCGATCAGCATTCGAAATTTGATATTAGTTCCATTTTCGCATTTCGCCTGCCCGCCTGCCTACGGTAGGTAGGCCGGGGCGGGTACCTCGTACTTGGTACTTGGTACCTAGTACCTTGTACTATTCATTCCCGTACAATTTCTTCCCGACTTCCTCGTACTTGTCTCCAGCTGTCCACTGTGGTTTCTGGGACCAGTTTGCAATTTTTTGAGCGGATAGGATGTAGGATTTCCAGTACAACTGCGCATAGTTCAAGTCAAAGCTCTCCACTTCATCACCAGCCTTGTGGTAGTATTTGTTGATCTCGTCGTCAAAAGCGGTGAATCCGAGCGTAAAGCTAGGAGCAGGGATGCCTTTTCTGGCGAAATTCACATTATCGGAACGGTCGTACAGCCCTTGTTCGGGCGAAGGATCTGCTTTGGCTGTTAATCCAAACTCAGCTACTGCTTCATTGATCATGAAATCCGCCGTGGTTCTACCTAAACCAATCACCGTGATGATGGAGGTATCGTTGTAACCTGCATTGTCAATGTTGAGGTTGTAGACTATTTGATTTAAAGGCAGCAAGGGGTTGTTTGCAAAATAAGCGCTTCCTAGCAAGCCTTTTTCCTCTGCTGTCCATAGCGCAAATAGGATGGATCGCTTGGGAGGGTTTTTGGCAAAGTAGCGGGCAGCATTCAGGACAGCTACCGTTCCAACTGCGTTGTCTCGGGCTCCATTGTAGATTGAATCACCCGTTTCATCTGGAGTGCCCACACCCACGTGGTCGTAATGCGCGGAAAGAAGGATGTATTCATTTTTCAATTGAGGATCTGTTCCTTCAACCATCGCCAATACATTTTTGCCATCGATTTTGCGATTTACCTTTCCTTCAACTGCTAGGGTGGTATTGCCTAGGTTGGTATCAGTCAACTGGTTTTTTAAATCTTCTACCCAGAGGTAGGGAAGATTTCCTGTTTCTCCTTGAACCATGCCCATTTGTGGTCGATTTAGGAAACCCGACACAAGCTGCCAAGGCACGGAAGGAACATTAAATCGCTCGATCAAAGCTACCGCTCCTGCTTCTTTGGCACGTTTCGCTTTTGCTCTGCCTTCAGCAAACAATTGATTTGGGCTGAATTTATTGGGTGCACCCACATTGCTGATGGCAATCTTTCCTTTCAAATCTTTTCCAGCAAATTCTTCTGCTGATCCAAAGCCTACTTCCACCACTTCATAGGTGCCGGAAAAGGAGTTACCATCCAATACCAATAGGTTTTGCCCTTGGGAATAGGAAAAATTCCCCAATTGAACAGATCCTTTGGTAGGAGGAGAGGATAAATTGAAGGGAATATCTTGGTAGTATCCATTTCCTCCTGGAAGTGGTTTGACACCCGCTTTTTCAAGTTCCTGTGCGATAAAAGTGTAGGCCAACTTCATCTCTGGCCGAATGGGATCTCTACCCATCAAGGCATCAGAGGCGAGGTAGGTAAACTGTGCGATGGCATCTTTGGGAGCGAAGCGCTTTTCAACATCCTGCTTTTGAGCAAAAAGAGATGGGCTATAAACCAGGCAAGCAAAAAGAAGTAGGGCGATTTTTTTCATGAGTAGAAGAAAATGGAAAATACTAAAGTAATCTAAAATCGGGATTTGATTGAGTCCTTAAGGAAGTTGAGTGTCAGACCAACCTAATTTTTCAACAATATGCTGAAAATGTGTGGGTAGATCGCAAGTAACTGAAAGGATTTTTCTGCTTGTGGGATGCGTGAATTGCAACTGCCACGCATGAAGAAGTAGGTGCTCCAAGCCAAAGTGCGTTTCAAAATACTGGTTTTGTTTGTTGTCCCCGTGCTTTTTATCTCCCAAAATATAATGTCGGATATGCGCCAAATGCCTACGGATTTGGTGGGTTCGCCCGGTGAGCAACTCGATTTCCAGCAGGCTATAGCGGCTTGTAGCATACCTTCCGGTACTATTGAAGGGTTGTTCGGTCTCTGCCAAAACTTTGTATTTGCTTTGGGCCTCTTGGAGTTTGCCCGACCGCTCACTTCGGAGGGGATGGTCGATGAGCCCTTCTTTTTCTGCGGGGATGCCACGAACGATGCAGCGGTAAATTTTTTTAATGTCCCGCTCCATAAACATGCCCTGCAATTGGGAAAGGACTTGTTCGTTTTTGGCGAATAGCAAGCAGCCGCTTGTGGCACGATCTAGCCGATGAACCGGCGCTACCCAGTTACCGATTTGATCCCGAAGTTGAATGAGGGCATTTTCTTCCTCCCCAAAGGCCAGTGCGGTTTTGTGTACCAACAAACCTGCTGGTTTATTGATCACCACGAGCTCTTGGTCTTCAAAAAGAATCTCAAGCATGGAGAGGGGATCTGAATAAGTATGAATGCATCGCCAACTTAGTCAATGGTTCCAGAGCCAATGCATTCTTCATCTTGGTACCAGGCTACAAATTGTCCAGCCGCAATTCCTTTTTGCGCTTTTTCAAAGACGACATAGAGCCCATTTTCTCTTT
>JACCDS010791694.1_pt1 | contig 22551 bp, 20 predicted proteins | sample 7446441 | NCBI WGS metagenome assembly JACCDS01 (sample SAMN15323445, study PRJNA562643) | freshwater metagenome | isolation source: river surface water | place: USA:Blue River Watershed | collected 2017-08-17 | reverse complement strand
GGTCAACGGCCGCGCCGAAGACCTCACCTGGGAGATCTTCCGCGATACGCTCATCGAGCAGGCGGAGCAGGGCGTCGACTACTTCACGATCCACGCCGGCGTCCGCCTGGCCTACATCCCGCTGACCGCCCGACGCGTCACCGGCATCGTCTCCCGCGGCGGTTCCATCATGGCCAAGTGGTGCCTCTCGCATCATAAGGAGAACTTCCTCTACACCCATTGGGACGACATCTGCGACATCATGGCCGCCTATGACGTCAGCTTCTCCATCGGCGACGGCCTCCGCCCCGGCTCGATCGCCGACGCCAACGACGAAGCCCAGTTCGCGGAGCTCAAGACGCAGGGCGAGCTGACGAAGCGGGCCTGGGACCGCGGCGTGCAGGTCATGAACGAGGGCCCCGGCCACGTGCCGATGCACATGATCAAGGAGAACATGGACAAGCAGCTGGAGTGGTGCCACGAGGCCCCGTTCTACACGCTCGGGCCCCTCACGACCGACGTCGCCCCGGGCTACGACCACATCACCTCCGCCATCGGCGCCGCGATGATCGGCTGGTACGGTACCGCGATGCTGTGCTACGTGACCCCCAAGGAGCACCTCGGCCTCCCCAACAAGAACGACGTCCGCGAAGGCGTCATCGCCTACAAGATCGCCGCTCATGCCGCCGACCTCGCCAAGGGACACCCCGCCGCGCAGATCCGCGACAACGCGCTCTCGAAGGCCCGGTTCGAATTCCGTTGGCCCGACCAGTTCGCCCTGGCGCTGGATCCCGAGCGCGCCCAGGAGTACCATGACGAGACCCTGCCGCAGGAGTCGGCCAAGACGGCGCACTTCTGCTCGATGTGCGGCCCGAATTTCTGCTCGATGCGCATCTCGGACGACATCCGTAAGTTCGCCGACGCCCAGGGCGTCTCCGAAGCCGAGGCGCTCGCCAAGGGCATGGAGGAGAAATCCAAGGAATTCCGGGAAAAGGGCGGGGAGATCTACCAGTAATAGGCTCAAGTGGTCAACGGTCGGCGGTAAGCGGTCAGGATGAGGTCCTGGTCCTTGCCGTATGCCGCTGACCTCTGTTACCGCATCTTTGTCGCCTTCTCTGTCCGTCAACCCCCGCCCACTGACCATTTTGTCTTCTTCCAAACAGTCCTCCACCGCCTGGTACGACTCTCCGTTGTACTACGACATGGTGTACGCGGACTATACGAAGAAGGAGACGCGTTTCATCGAGGGCATCATGAAAAGGCATGGACCGGAGCTGGCGGGCCCCATGCGGGTGCTGGAGCCGGCCTGCGGGTCGGGGCGCCTCCTCGAATCCCTCGCCGCGCGCGGACACGTCGTCCATGGTTTCGACCTTAACAAACACCAGGTCGCCTTCGCCCGGAAGCGCCTCAAGGCCAAGGGACTGAAGGGCAGGGTGTGGCGCGACCGGCTCCAGGATTTCACGCTCCCCAAGGGCGCCCGCTACGACGTCGCCCACTGCTTCGTCAGTACTTTCAAATACGTCGACACCGAAGCCGGCGCCGTCCGTTCCCTGCGGCGGATGGCGGCGGCGCTCCGTCCGGGCGGACTCCTGCTGCTCGGGCTGCATCTCACGGACTATCGGAACAGTCCGCCCGACCATGAACGCTGGATCGGCCGTCAGCCTGGCATCCGCGTGGTGAGCGATACCTGGTCCGCTCCCGCCGACCGCAGGTCACGCACCGAAGCCATGCGCACCCGGATGCGCATCACCGAAAAAGGACGGACCCGCGTCGAGGAGACCCTTTGGGATTTCCGCACGTATTCCCCCGGGGAGCTCAAGTCGTTGTTGGCCAAGGTGGCCTCGCTCCGTTTGGTGGCCTGCCATGATTTCCATTACGACCTGTCATCGACCCGTAAGATCGATTTGGCGTATTCGGATGTCCTGCTGGTCCTGCGCAAGGCCTGAGGCCTCCCGGCCTCAGATGCGCTTCATCACCGACTTCGCGATTCCCTGGATGGTGAGGGAAGTGGACGGGATGAGGTCAGGGTAATTCGGATTCTCGGCCTTCAGGTAGACCTTGGTGCCCTGCTTGATCAGGCGTTTGAGGGTCGTCTCGCCGTCGATGAGCGCGGCGACGATGTCGCCGTGCTTCGGGATGCCGGGTTCGACGATGACCGTGTCGCCGTCGTTGATGTCGGCGTCGATCATCGAGTCTCCGCGCACGCGCAGGGCGAAGGATTCCGGAGCGCGCCGGCGGGCGTTGGGGGAGACGGGCACCTGCATGGCGTCGAGGACGCCGGATGACTCGGTGTGGTCAGGGAAGCCCGCCGCGATCGAGCCGGCGAACTTGACGTTTTCGAAAGCAATGGCGTCGTCGCCCGGACCTTCGTACCGGATGACGGTCTCGGAGGTGTCGGCGATGACTTCCGGGACGATCTTGTAGGCGCGGGCCGCGCCCGGGATCCGCTGGAGGACGCCCTTGCGTTCCAGCGCCTGGAGATGGCCGAAGACCGCGTTGGTCGACGCGAAGCGGAACTTAGCCTGGATGTCCCGGATGCTCGGCCAGTAGGAGTGTTCGGTCACGTGCTCCTTCATATACTCGAGGATGGCCCGCTGCTTCTTGGTCAGTTCTTCCATGGTGAACGCATGTTCTATGAAAACTTGTTCACTGTCAAGCGGCCACCCGCCTGAACCCTGAAAGTTGCTCAATAACCCCCGAATCTGGCCTCAAACTCGCGTAAAGTGACCTCCATGCCCGGATAGTAGCGCGCGCAAAGGTCCAGGGACCGGTGGCGGATGAACGCAGGCACCCCCCAGAGAGCCTGACCGACCGAACCGATGATGTCTCCGGCGATGGCTCCGAGCATGGCGAGGGTCAGGCCGGCCTGAGCGCGGCGGCGGAGCGCACCCCGTCGACCAGCCGGGCGATGCCCAGGGGGTTGGCGTCGCGGAGCTCCGCGGGCAGGGCCGCGTCCGGGTAGTTCTGGAAGCAGACCAGCCGGGTGAAACGATGAATGGCGTTGGTGCCGACCGAAGTGGTCCGCCCGTCGGAAAGCGCGGGGTAGGGCCCCCCGTGGACCATGGCGTGGGAGACCTCGACGCCGGTCGGGAGGCCGTTGACGATCACGCGGCCGGCGAGGGCTTCGAGACGTGCCAATAGTCCCGCCTGCGCGCCGAGCTCATCGTCGGTGCCGTGCACCGTCGCCGTGAGGCTTCCCGGCAGGGCCGCGACGACGGCGTCGACTTCTCGTGCGTGCGCGCACCAGACAATCAGTGAACTCGGGCCGAAGATCTCTTCGCGCAGGGAGGCGTCGGCGCGGAACGTCGGGCCGTCGGTCGCGAACAGCGTGGCGACGGCGCGGTTCGGCCGGCCGCTCGAGCGCCCGCGGGCGATGACTTCCACGCCGGGCCGCGCGGCTCGGGCGGCGACGCCGTCAAGGTAGCCCTGATGGATGCCGGCGCTCAGCATGACGCCGTCGTCGCAGCCGGTGAAGAGGGATGAAAGTCCGGCGACCCAGGCCTGGGCGGCGGCGGAACGGATGAGGATGATCACTCCGGGCTGGGTGCAGAACTGGCCGGCGCCGGCGGTGCAGGAACGGAACAGTCCTTCCGCGATGGCCGCGCCGCAGTCCGCCAAGGCTCCTTCGAGCAGGAGCACCGGGTTCACGCTGCTCATCTCGGCGTACACCGGGATCGGGACCGGGCGGGCGGCGGCGGCGTCCATCAGGGCGCGTCCGCCGGCGCGGGAGCCGGTGAAGCCGACGGCGCGCAGCGCAGGGTGCCGGACGAGCTGCGGGCCGACGTTGCGTCCTTCGCCCATGAGGAGCGAGAAGGCGCCTTCCGGCAGCCCGCATGCCCGTACGGATTCGACGACGATGCCGCCCATGATCTCGGCCGTGCCGGCGTGCGCATGATGCGCCATCACGATGACCGGGCAGCCGGCGGCGAAGGCGGCGGCGGTGTCGCCTCCGGCCACGGAATAAGCGAACGGGAAGTTGCTGGCGCAGAAGACGGCGACGGGTCCGAGCGGGCGTGACATCGAGCGATGGTCCGGCTTCGGCGTCGGCCGGCGGTCCGGCTGGGCCGTCTCGATGCGGGCGTCGACCCATTCGCCTTTTTCGACGAGTTCCGCGAAGAGGCGCAGCTGACCGGTGGTGCGGTCGAGTTCGGTCTGGCAGCGTTCGGGGGAGAGGGCGGTCTCCTGCGTCGCCCGGCCGATGAGCGCCGGACCGCCGGCGACGATGCGTCGGGCGAGGTCCCGCAGGAACACGGCCTTCTGCGTTCCCGTGAGCGCCGCCAGCAACGGGGCGGCTTCGGCGGCCAGGTCGCCCGCCTGCTCGACTTCCTTCGGCGATGCGGGGAAGAATTCGGGGCTCAGGGCTTCGGCGGTCGCCGGATCATGGCAGCGGTAGGGCGACCCGCGGGACTGCCCGCGGCTGAAACCGATGTAAGATTGTCCGAGGAGCAGGGACATCGGAGGTGGATGATGATAGAGAATGGACCGGAGACAAACTCTTAGCCGGAGGGCGGCCTCCGCCGTCTCTTCCGGAACGCCGGGCTTCCGTCGGCCCGGGTGGCCCGACCTTGCGACGCAAGGTTCAGTCGGCCAGCTGGGCGATCAGTTTGAGCGTCTCGAGCGGGGTCGCGTGGCTCCGCGCGGCCGCGTGCAGGCCGGGCGGGAGCAGTTCGATGGCCATCTGTCTCAGTTCGTCGAGCCGGTCCTGCAGTTTGGCGAGGCAGGCGTCGGACTGCTGGGCGTCGACCCAGACATCGTAGATGGTGATCATCTCGCCGGGTTGTTCGCCGTCGATCTCCCCTTCGCCGACCTCGTAGTCGCAATCGAGCAGCTCGTCCCAGAAGTTCGCGTCGATGTCCAGGGCGTCCTCGAGTTCGTAGAGCCGGATGCCGTTCATCCATTCGTTGAGGCGCGTGAACGCCGCGAGGTGCGAAGGAATCACTTCGGTGAAGGTGTCGCGGATGCCTACCGCGACGAGCGTGAGTCCGTCGACCGTCTCGCCCAGCTGGGGGCCGTCGAAGGGGGGCGTCGAATCGTCGGACATGGGCCAAGAGATGCGGGGCGGACCCGGAATCGCCAGCCAATTGTCGACGGACCCTTCCGCGAGCCGTTCGCCGAGTGCCGCCGAGTCACGGCTTGAAGGCGTCCGGGTCCCTGCGATAAGCGATATCGTCCATGAAGACCCGGTTGATGTCCTCTGTCCCTGCGCCCCTCGCTGGCGCCCGCCGCTGAGCCATGCCCGACCCCCTGCGAGTGGCCCGGGCGGGCAAGGAGATCGGCGTCTGGCCTCTCGCCGACGTCCGGCGATTCCTCGCCGAGGGAAGCCTGCATGTCTCCGATCATTATTGGCTGCCCGGCATGGCCGCCTGGCGGACTCTGGCGGAACTGCCCGGCCCCGTCCGACGGCTCCCCTTCGGACGACCCGAGGAGAAGGCGGCAAACCTCTTCGACGAACTGTTGGGACGGTCCAGCGCGCGAGCCGGACTGACGGGCCTCTGGGATCTGCTGGCCGCGGCGGAGAGCGAAGGCGAGGTCGCTCCTGCGGCTTTGGCGGCGTTGGACGCGAAGGTGGGGTATGACGTCCGCAAGCGTTGTCGCGCCGAGCTGCGCGCGTGGTACCGGGCGGCCGTGGAGGCTTATCTCTCGGACCGTTACTTCGCGCCCGAGGAGCAGGCGGGCCTCGCCGCGCTCGCCCGGACGCTCGGCCTGACGGCGGAAGACGCGCTCGACCTGCATGGCGAGGCCTTCGCCAGTTACTTCAACGTAGGCTTCCAGACCTGCCTGCTGCGTGACATCCCCCTGGCGGAAAAGGGCCGGGAGATCGCCTTGCTGTCGCGCTCGGTTCCTTTGCCCGAGGACAAGCTGGCCGAAATCCGAAAGCCGGCCTTGTCCCGTTATTTCGATCGACGGGCGGATGCGATCGCGCGGCAGGACGACGGGGACGAGATCATGGACCCCGCGGAGGTGGAGGCCATCTTCGCCGAAGCGGAGCAGCTCGGCTTCGCTTTGCCGGAGGTCCTGCCGGCGCTCACCGAGCGCCTTCGGTCCGGCCGCAAGGTCTGGTCCCTCTACCGCGCCCCGTTGAACGAGGTGCCGTGCGACCTCGACGTCGGCTCGGAAGGCTGTTTCTGGACCCGTGAGGTCGACTTCGCCCAGAACAAGCGCATCACCGTCCGCCGCAGTTACGGGGGCTTCGGGACCAGCATCAAGATCTGGGGGCCCATCCGTTATCGCACCGGCTCCTATGACGTCGCCCGCGAGACCGAGAACCAGGTCGTCAAGGTGGACACGGGCACCTTGGTGTTCACCTCGAAGCGCGTGATCTTCTCCGGCGGCCTCAAGAGCTTCAATTTCAAGCTCAGCAAGGTCCTCGATGTCACTTCCTACGCGAACGCGATCGTCATCGACAAGGACACCGGCGGCGACGCCATCTTCTTCTTCCCGGATGGTCAGGCCGAGGCCGCGGTCATCCTGCGTCGCCTGGTCAGGCAGGCCAAGGGCTGACCGGGGGTCAGTTGTGGCCCCGGGGCGCCTTGGGCGTGAGGGCCAGCCGGAACTGGTTGAGGCAACGCCGGTCCGACGTGGCGTCGACGATCGCGAAGGTCACGCGGCGGAACGCTCCGCGGAACGGCCCTTCGAGTGCCTGGCGGAAGAGTTCGGCGATGAGCGCGGGATCGTTGGCGAAGTTGCCGCAACCCCAGGCGCCGAGCACCAGGGCGTCATGTCCGTTGGCCTGGGCCGCGGAGAGCAGTTTCACGATGCGGGCGCCCATCGCGCCGGGGATCTTGGCCTGGTCGAGCGGACCGACCTCCCGCGCATCGCACGCCGCGGCGGAGATGAACGCCACCTTGAAGGGCTGCTCGAGGAGCTGATGGTCGTCGCCGCGGAAGACCGGGACGTCCGGTGAATAGATCATCGCGTCGGAACGCAGCGCGTTGGCCTGCTGCAGGTGGAACGCATACATCGGGCCGTCGAGCTGGCAGGCGAAGAGCGCCGACGAGCGGCAGTGGTATTCCTCCTGGGCCCGTTCTCCCGCGAGGAAGCCGCCGCCGGGCACGGTCGGCGAGGCGAAGTTGAGCACCACGGTCCGGAGACCGGCTTCGTGATGACGGAACGCGGCCGTGAGCGAGGTCATCTCGGTCACCTCGACGACCGTGGCGTGGTCGCCGGCGCGCGGGAAGGTGTGTCGATGGTCAGGGGGCAGGTGGGTCGTGCGGGCGACGGCCGAAGCGATGGCCGCGGCGAGGTCCACCGGGCGGCTGGTCGGCGTGGCGTAAAGCCCGAGCTCGATGATCTGCATCGCCTCGCGCCCCATATTATTCGCGAATTCTCGTGGGATCTTAGGGTCGAAAGGCATGACTGGAAGGCGCGAGCATGGCGTCGCCGGCGAGGAAAGCCAACCGCAAGCTATGACAGGCCGGTCGTTTGACGAGGGCCTCATCTGCGGGCATAACGATCATATGTCCCAGCCTCCTCTGACCGTCTTCTATAGCCCCGCTTATGCCTTCGAGGGCAGGATGGAGACCGTCAGCAAGTCGAAGCTGGTCGCCGGACTGATCGAGTCCGGCGCGGCGGGGGAGGTCCGGCTGGCGGCCCCTCAGCCGGCCACGCGCCAAGAACTCGAGCTCATCCATGAGGCCGAATATGTCCGCCATACCTTGGAAGACAAAGGCGCCTTCCTGGAGGTCGGTCCGTGGTCGCGCCCCTTGCTGGACAGCATCCTGGCTTCCACCGGCGGCATGCGCGACGCCGTCCGGGAAGCCTTGCGGAACGGACGCTCCGGCAGCCTCTCCAGCGGACTGCATCATGCCCGTCGGGATTCGGGGAACGGCTTCTGCCAGTTCAACGGGCTCGCGTTGGCCGCCCTCGAAGCCCTCACGACGGTCAGGGCCGTCGGCATCCTCGATCTCGACGCCCATGCCGGCGGCGGTACGTTCGACATCCTCGGTGACCATCCGCAGGTCCATCTCGCCGACGTCACCGTCAATGCGTTCGACTCATGGCGACCGAGCGACCCCCGGCGCCATTTCTACGCCGAGGTTGATCATCCCAGGGATTACCTCGGCCACGTCGAAGACGCCTTGCGCGCTTTGGAGCCGGTCGACTTCCTGATCTACAACGCCGGCATGGACACGTACGAGAAGGCCGGCGGCATGAAGGGCATCACCAAGGACATCATCCACCGTCGCGAGGAGCGCGTGGTCGAGTGGGCCCGCGCCCGGAAGGTCCCGCACGTCTTCGCCTTGGCCGGCGGCTACAAGTGGGACGGTCTCACGCTGGCGCAGGTCGCCGAACTGCACCTCGTGACCGTCAAGGCCTTCGCGGCCTGATCATTCCGGCTTCGGCACGTTCAGCTGCTGGAGCCGGAAGGCGCCGCTCTCCGTCGGCAGCACCACGAAGAGCGCGCAGTCGCGGCTTTGGGCGAGCGCCACCATCACGTGCCACTGCTCCTGACGGACGCCCGCCACCACGAACATCGGCATCGCGCCCGGTTCGGTGCCCGAAGGCTCTTCGATCGCCACGCCCTTGTGGTCGACGTCGAAGTTATGGGCCAGCCACTTGCCGAGTTCCTTGGCGAGGCCGCGCATGTCGGACTTGCCGGCCTCGACCTTGGCTTGGTCGACCAGCGCCCAAAGCGGGATCGCGAAGTTATGTTCCAGGTCGGCCATCGTCGTGGCGGCGGTCCGTTCAGGCCTGCCGGATGAGTTCGGCCGTCGCCGGGACGTCGGAGATGATCTGGTCGGGGTCCGGTCCCACGCCGATGTAGCGCAGGTTCGGCAGATAGGGGAGGGAGCCGCCGCGGGAGGCCAGGCGGACGATCTCGGCCATCGTGAAGGCCACGTAACGTCGGGCCTCGGCGGGCAGCTGGGCGTAGGAGCGGACCTTGGTGATGTCGGCCGTCCAGCCGGGCAAGGTGGCGTAGACGGGCCGCAGCGTGCGCCGGACGGCGTCGTTGCGCGGGACGCCCATGACGGTCCGGCCGTCGGCGTCGCGGTAGCCGGAGCAGACGAGCAGGTCGCCCCCCTGCCACTCGCCGTGCGGCGACAGGGCGTCGAGCTTGTTCAGGACGATGTCGTCGTAGCCGCCGTAACGGAGCGCGTCGGCTTTTTCGACGAGGTCGGACCAGCCCACCATGCGCTGGCGCCCCGTGCTCGTGCCGAACTCAAGCCGGGCGAGGGCGCGTTGGAGCGGGTGCTCCTCGGGCATCTTCGTGAGGAAGACGTGCGTGCCGACCTTGGTGTCGTAGGCCTTGCAGCAGCCCACGGTGTGGATGGGCTGGACCGGGATGCCGGCGGACTGGAAGAACTCGGGGGTGTAGGTGTGCGAGGCCGTGACGTTCGGGGCGAAGCCCGCGCGCTTGTCGAGCCAGTAGGCCTGGCCGAACTCGCCGATCACGCGCCGGTCGGCCGCGAGGTCTCCCAGGATCCGTTCGCGGACGTCGCCGATGGCGTGGGCGAGGGCGGCGCCGGCCTGCCAGTAGCATTCGAGGACCGCGGCGTGGTCGAAGGTGAACGGCTCCTTGCCGGCGAATCGGGTGAAGTCGAATTCGGCGGCGGGGAAGACCCCGGACTCGATGGCGCCCTTGTTGGCGCGTAGCTCGGCTTCGGTGAGCTTGACGAAGAGACCGGCCCATTTTCCGGGCGATAGCCTGCATACGTCGCGCACGATGGCGGCGGCGCGGTCGAGGCGGGCCGAGAGGCGGGCGGCGTAATCGGCCTTCGCCCCGAGGAATTCGGAGTAATGGAGCTGGAACTGACCGACCTCGTCGGCGTAGGCCGGGGTGATGCCGCGTCCGGTGGAGCCGCGGGCCTCGTGGCCGAGGACGTGGATGCGGTAATCTTCCCAGGCCAGGTCCAGGATGCGGTGGGCGACGTCGCTGATCATGCAGCGCTCGTCGATGAGCAGGCGGGAGAGCACCGGGATGCCGATCTTCTCGAGCGGCCGGGCTTCCCAGAGGGCCTTGCGCGGATCCGCGACCACGCCGGCGCCGAGCGCGAGGCAGGCCACGTCGTGTTCGGCCACGCCGCCGGGCAGCAGGTTCAGCTTGAGGCCGGCGACGGTGTGGCCGGAATTGGCGCCGCCGTTGACCTTGAGGACCGTCCCCACGACGTCACGACGTCCGGTGAGGGTCTGGAGTTCGCGGACGATCTCGGGGATGAGCCGGCCTTTGCCTTCGTCTCCCATGCTGATGCCGACGTCGGCGATGAGGTGACTTTTGAAGGAAGGGAGTGCCATGGGCGGAATGCGGGCGAGGGGGTTCGTCCGCGGGCGGGCGCGGGCGGGAAGGGGTCAGGCCGAGGCGCCTTTCTGGCGCTCGTAGAAGTCGTTGATCTTCTTGGCGACGTCGCGGTAACCAGAGTCGGCCATGTAGATGATCTTGTACTCGTCGGCGGCTTCCTTGGCCTTGCCCATCCGGTCGAAGGCGTCGGCGAGGGCGTAGATGATCTCCTTCTTCAGGTCGTTCATCATCAGCACCTCGTTCTTCGCGGTCGTGAGCTGCTCCACCGCGAGGTCGTACTTGGCGCCTTGGGTGAAGGCGCGGCCGATGGCGAGCAGGGCGGGCTGACGGAACTTGGGGTTACGCTGCGCGTACTGGAGCTGCTGGACGGCCTCGTCGAGGCGTTCGGCGGCCAGGAGCAGCATCCCGAGCTCGTAGCGGTAGGAGAAATCGTTGGGGTAGCGCTCGACCTGGGTGAGGGCCGTCTTCAGGCGGAAGTCGGCCAGCTCGGCCTCGTTTTTGGCCAGCGCGGCCTGGCCGGCGGCGTCGGCCGGGTCGGCAGCCAAGGCTTCGCGGAGCTGCTTGGAGACGCGTTCGAAGCGGCGGGTCAGCAGATCGCTTTCCTGGCGTTCGAGCGAAGGATCGGCCTTGCCCAGCGTGGTCAGCCGGCCGCGTTGCAGCCAGGCGATGGCGCTGTCCAGGTCTTCGGCCATCAGGAACAGCCGGACGATCTCGCGGTAGAGATCCAGGTTGTCGGGCTCCGTCTGGACCTGGCGGGCGAGCTGCGCGGCTTGCGCCAGCGCGCTGCCGGCGTCGGTGACGGCGCGGCTGGCTTGGTCGAGGCGCAAGGCCTCGTCCTTGTCCTTGAGCTTAGACTGGAAGTCGCCTTTGTCCTCCCAGTTGCCTTTCTTCATGGTCTTGCTGACGGAGGCCTTGCGGACGGCCTCCTGCAGGTCGCCGTTGCCGGGGAAGGACTTGAGGCCGCGGTCGGCCGCGGCGAGAGCTTGGTCATACTCGCCCGCTCCGATCCAGACGTTGGCGAGGTCGATGAAATGCTGGACTTCGCCGGGCTCGTTGGCGGACAGTTCTTCGTAGGCGAAGGCGGCGAGTTCGGGCAGGCCGATCTTGAGGCCGGCCAAGGCCAGGGTCTTGTTGGCGTTCGTGTCGGTGGGCTTCTTGGCGAGGGTTTCCTCGGCGGCGTTGATCGCGGCCACCGCGTCAGCTTCCACGGCCTTGGCGATCTTGCTCGCGGTCAGCGCGCTCGTGAGGCCGTCGAAGAGGCCTTTCTTGGTGCCGAGCATCGCTTTCTGGGCCTTCCGCAGGCTGCGACGGACTTCCGTGCAGCCCGGATTACGGAGCAGGATGCCGGAGAGGACCTCCACGGTGTACTGCGGGTTGGTCTTAAGTTGCTGCTCGGCGGCGGCGATCTGCTTCTGCAACCGGAGGTCTAGCTCGGCAAGGGCGACTTTTTTCATGAGGAAATGGGCGGTCTGACCTGCGGAAACTGACCTTCCCCCCGCGGGTGGTCAATCCCTTGGACGCGAAAATCGCAGGTGCCGGCGGAGGGCTCCGCGGAGGGGCTCCGCGATGATCCGACCGACGCACGCGGGTTGTCCGCAGCGGCAGGGTTGCGTGAGGCTGTCCGCGAGCGAAAACCCGTAGTCGAAAGTGATTTCCTCCTCGACGGCGATCGGCCGCGTCGCCCTAAGCCACGCGCCCTCCGGCCCCTCCGTCCAGGACAGTTCTGCGTTGGGGGCGCAGGAATGATTGGCGTATCGCCCGAGATTGTCCGGCGATGATCCGTCGAGCCAGCGGCCGGGCGAGATCTCCAGGCCGTAGATGCGTCCTTCCTCCGCGGCCGGCGCGGGCGGCCGGTGCGTGAGGACGCCGGAGTAGGCGGCCAGGCGTTCCCCGGGTGCGAAGGCGCGCAGCGCGAAGAGTCCCAGACCTGCGATGGGCGAGGGCCGGGCGACGACCGCATCCCCGCTCATGCCTCCGGCCGCAGGTCCCGGGTCATCAGGGAGACGACGCCCGCCCGCGGATCGAGTCCTTGGTACAGGATGGCGTGCAGGCAGGCCAGGATCGGGGCGTCCAATCCCCGCTGGCCGGCCAGTTTGAAGAGCGCGGCGGCCGCGCGATGGCCTTCGACGGCTTCCTTGCGGTTCGCCAACGCCGCGAGGGTGCCCGCCGGATCTTTGGCCAGCTGTTCGCCGAGCGAGCGGTTGCGGCTCCAGGAACCATGCGCGGTAGCCATCAGGTCGCCGACGCCGCCGAGGCCGAGGAGCGTCTCGGGGCGGGCGCCGAAAGCTTCGCCGAGGCGCGCCATCTCCTGCAGGGAGCGGGTGAGCAGGGCCGCCTTCGCGTTGGAACCGAGGGACAGTCCGTCGCAAAGGCCTGCGCCGAGCGCGTAGACGTTCTTGAGCGTGCCGCCGATCTCGACGCCGATGAGATCGTTCGAAGTATACGCGCGCAGCGTAGGTCCGCTGACCGCGGCTTGCACGGACTTGAGGAGCGCGGGATCGGCGACCGCCGCAAGCACGAGGGCGGTGGGCAGGCCGCGGGCGACTTCGTCGGCGTTGCTTGGTCCGCTGAGGGTGCCGACCGGCACCGGCCCGAAGGCTTCCGCCATCAGTTCGGACGGCCGGCGGAGCGTGGTGAGGTCGACTCCTTTGCAGAGCGAGACGGCCATCTTGGCGCCGGATTCCCGCACGGCGGGACCGATCGCGTGAAGCAGTTCGGGCAAGCCCTTGGAGGGGCAGGCGAGGAAGACCAGGTCGGCATCCATCAGCGCCGGGACGGGTTCCAGGCCGATCTGGATCGAGTCGTCCAGACGATGGCCCGGCAGGTAGGCGACGTTCTCGCGCGTGGTCGCCAAGGCGAGCGCCTGCTCGGCCCGACGCGGCACCAGCGTGACCGTCTGGCCTTGGCGGGCGAGGTGGATCGCCATGGCGGTACCCCAGGCGCCGGCTCCGAAGATGACACAGTTCATCGTTTTTTCTGGGAACGTACTTTGGTGGACCAGCGGCGGACGGCGGCGACCGCGTCGCGGTGAAGGCTGGCTTCGGGACGGACGAAGGGGGGTGGTTCCGGCGTCAGTCCCAGCAGGTCATGCAAGACGAGGATCTGGCCGTCGCAGCCACGGCCGGAGCCGATGCCGATCGTCGGGATCGCGACCGTTTCGGTGACGCGGGGCATGAAGGCCTCATCCACGCACTCGACCACGAGGGCGAAGGCCCCGGCGGCGGCGACCGCCTGGGCGTCGATGAGGATCTGCCGTTGGTCCGCCGCGGTCAGGCCGCGCCGGCGGTAGCCGGTCGAATGTACGCGCTGCGGGAGCAGGCCGACATGCCCCATCACGGGGATGCCCGCGTCGACCAGCCGGGCGATGGCGGGGGCGAGCGAGGCGCCGCCCTCGATCTTGACGGCTTGCACGCCGCCTTCCTGCAGGAAGCGTCGGCAGTAGCCGAGGAGCTTGGGGAAGCTGTCGTGCGCCAGGCCGAAGGGGAGGTCGCCGACCACCAGCGCGTCGGTCCGCGCGCGGGTGACGGCGGCGGCGTGGTGGAGCATCATGTCCAGGGTCACGCCGACCGTGTCCGGCAGGCCGAGCACGGTGTTGCCGAGCGAGTCGCCGACAAGGATCAGGTCGGCCCCGCCGGCATCCGCGATGCGGGCCGTGATCACGTCGTAGGCCGTCAGGCAGACGATGGGCCGGACGCCTTTGAGGGCGCGGAGGGACCGGGTGGTGGACTTCACGTCTTTGGCTTACCTTGGGACGCTCCGCTTGTAAAGCGTGGGTAAAGGGTGTAAGGTCGGAGGATGCCGCGACGTATCTTCGGTTTCCTTCGCAAGCCCGACTACCGGGTCAATGCGTACGCGCATCCGGATCTCTCCAGGCAGACCGGCCTCCCTTGGCACGCCCGCCTGCGGCTGTTGCTGAGTCGCCGGCGCGGCTTGGATCATGCGGACGAGGCCCCCGAGCTCTGGGTCCGGCATCGGAAGTGGCTGCTCCTGGTCCTGGGCGGCCTCCTCGCCTGGTTCCTGGTCGAGAGCGCCGCGGCCTGGAATTTCTACGAGGGCTGAGACCGGTCGTCGGACGCGGCTCCCTCGAGGTAGATTCCGAGTTCCTTGGCGCGGGCGATCACCGCGTCCTTGTCGATCATGATGACGGCGTCGGCCTGCAACGTGGCCCGGCGCACGCCGCCTTCGGCCATGCTCTCCAAGGTCTTCAGGCCGAAGCAGGGGACGTCGAACCGCCAGTCCTGGGCGTGCTTCGCCGTCTTGGTCAGGAGCATTTCCTTGCCGCCGGTCGCGGCGCAGCGGCGAAGCATGTTGTCCGTGCCTTCGAACGCCTCGACCGCGATGACCGTCCCTTTGGCGGTGACCACCGCCTGGCCGACGTCGAGCCGGGCCATCTCCTGCGCCATGCGCAGGCCGAAGGCGCGTTCCTCGGCGGACACCGCGGAGAAGAAGCCCGTCATCGGGCCGGGCGTGGCCAGATGGTCGTCGAGGAAGGCCCGGGCGTCGAGCATGCGGACGCCGGCCTGCTCGATCTCGGCGGCGATGGCGCCGAAGATGGTCTCGGCGTTGCGTTCCTTGAGCGAAGCCATGAGCGCGATCAGCTTCAGGTCGGGCACCATGCCGGTGAAGAGCTTGCGGGGCGTGATCTGGCCGGCCATCACGGCGCCGGCGGCTTCCAGGTCGCGCAAGGCGTCGAGCATCTGCCCGAGCTTGCCCACGGGGATCGCACGGTGGTCGGCGGCGGCGAATGTCGCGATCAGCGTCGGATCGGTCTCTTCTTCGAACGACACCAGCCTGACCTGGGCTCCGCGGGCGCGGGCGCTTTCGATGAGCAGGGAAGGGTAGCGACCTTTGCCGGCGATGACGACGACCGGGCGCGAAGGATCCAGGCCGGTGGGAAGGAATCGCGAGGCAGCCGCCATGCCGCACTCTTCCCGGCTCCGGCCCCGGGCTCAAGCCTGCTTTGGGTTGCCATCGGCGGACGGGGCGAACGTAATGCGTCATGCCCGACGCCATCGGTATCTTGGGCGGCACCTTCGACCCTCCGCATCTCGGCCACGTGGCGGCGGCCGTCGCGGCGCAGTCGCAGCTCGGCCTGACGCAGGTGCGCATCCTGCCGGCCGGCCAAGCCCCCTTGCGTGACGCCCTCCCGCAGGCCTCCGCGGCCCATCGGGCGGAGATGTGCCGTCTCGCTTTCGCGGGACATCCCTGGGCGGTCGTCGATGAGCGTGAGTTGCGTCGTCCGGGTCCGAGCTGGTCGGTGGAGACGGCCCGGGAGCTCGCCCGGGAGCATCCTGCGGCCCGGTTGGTCTGGATCCTGGGCGCCGACCAGCTGGGCCGGCTGGAGCGCTGGAAGGAGGTGCGCGAACTCTGCGGTCTCGTCGATTTCGCGGTGCTCGCCCGCGATGAGCTGGCGCTCACCGCGCCGGCCTCGCTCACGGGGCTGCTGCGGCTGACCGTCCTGGCCGCGCCGCCGATCGATCTTTCGTCGACTTCGTTGCGCGCCGCCCTCCGTCGCGGCGATTCGCCCCGAAACGGCTTGCCCCTCGCGGTCGCCCGTCACATCGAAGAGCACTCCCTTTACCAAGCCTGAACATGTCCGCTCTCAAGAAAAAGACCAAGAAGTCCGCCGCCAAGCCCGCCGCCAAGGGACGTCCCGCCGCCAAGGGGGCCAAGTCCGGCAAACCGGTCGCCCGCGCGGTCCGTCCGGCCCGCCGGATCCTGCCGGCGGTTCCTCCGCTCAAGGCCAAGAGCCGCGGGGAGAAGGCCGCTCCTAAGCCGATGGTCTCCCTGCCCAAGCTGCCGGCCCACCTGGTCGCCGCGGTCCGCGCATTGGATGACAAGAAGGCGGTCGACATCCGCGTCCTCGAACTGGGGCAGATCTCTTCCGTGGCCGATTTCCTTGTCGTCGCCACCGGCAATTCCGAGCCGCACCTGCGCGCGCTCCGGATCGCCCTGGAGCAGGCCCTTGATGAAGTCGGCGTCTCTTCCCGCTCCGAGTCCCAGAACGACAGCGGCTGGACGGTGGTCGACGCCTTCGACGTCCTGTTCCACGTCTTCCGCGAGGAGACCCGTCGGAGCTACGCCTTGGAAGCCCTCTGGAAGGACGGACTCGACATCCCGGTGAAGGCGATTCTCCGGGCCGGCGAATAAAAGACCACCCGGGTGGTAGCGGGCAGGATCGAACTGCCGACCTAGGGCTTATGAGTCCCTCGCTCTAACCAACTGAGCTACGCTACCGAAGACCGAGTCCTCGGAGTCCAGCCCAGCGGGTTCGGCTCGTCAAGCCGATTGCGGTCAAGGCCGGGGATGCACCATGATCCAGAAGCACCAAAGCCAGAGCACGCAGCCGAGGGAGGCGAGCGCCCAGGCCAGGCCGGCCTGCGTCTGCCTGATTTCGCCGAGGCCTTCCCGGTCGAGGATCAGCCCCGCTTTACGGACGAAGTGCACCGGAAGGAAGGCTCCCAGCGACGTCGTGAAGACCAGCAGGATGAAGAGCGAGACCGGCGAGGTTTCCGGGGCGAGCAGCTGCCACGCATAGACGGCGACGGCGAAGACGGGAGGCAGCAGGAACGTCGAGCCGCACCATAGGTAGCCTTCGCGCACCGTGCGTTCCAAGGACTCCCCCGCTTCACGGTGCGTCCGGTCGGCCGGCGTGGCCGGCAGGCCGCCGGGACTGAATCCTCCCGTGGGGGGAGGGGGCACGCCGGCTTCTCCCGGCGATGCTTCGGGCATGGTCGCGACGACGTTGCCTTGTCCGCTGGCCCGGAGGTATTCGCGTACGGTGAGCCATGCTCCGTCGACTTCGATGCGATGCAGCAGGCTGATCTCGCCCGCCTTCAGCATCTCGATGACGCGCTGGGAGGAATGGGGCCCGCTGACGGCGCCTTTCCAGCGGAGACGGAACTGGGGGGAAGAGCTCATGGTCAGAGGTCGCGTCCTTGGAGCAGGGTCTCCCAGCCGCCGGCCGGCGCGGTCAATCCCGCCGGCACGCCCGCCGCGGTCGCGGCCTCCGCGACCGAACCCGGATAACTGAGCAGCGGGGACAGCGGGGCGGCGTCGGCGACGCGGCGGATCTCGCCGTCGGAGCCGACTTGGAAAAGGACCGTGGCCTTGCCTTCGTTGTCGAGCCCGTAGACGACCGTGTTCTTCAACGGTTCGCGCAGTTCGACGCGTCCTTCCCTCGAGACCATCCCGGCGAAGATCAGCCGTCGCGACCGCAGGGCGGCGAAGGTGGCCCGCCAGAAACGAGCCTCGTCGGCGTAGCCGACCCCGGTCTGCCGGACCAGGAAGGTCTTGAGCTCGTTCTTGGCGTGCGCCCACTTCTCCTTGAAGAGGAAGTCGTAAGGGCGGAGTTCGTTCTGGGTGATCCGTCGCAGGGCCTCGGCGTCCCGCTGCGCGGAAGGCGAGAACAGCGTGCCCCATTCCGCCGGCCTGCCGCCGGCCAGGCGGAAGAACTCCTGGAGCTGGAAGGCCCGCAGTTCCGGATAGGGGGACTCGCTGCGACGGAGGCGTTCCATGAGGCGCAGCGGGGGCTCCAGGAGCTTGCCGGTCGCGGGGTCGGCGAAGCGCATCACGTCCTTGATGAACATCAGCTCGGGGATCGGCGCGATCGCCGTGAGCTCCTCGCCCGCCCGGACGCCGTTGTTGAATTCCTGCCGCCGCCAGCTTCCGTCGACCAGGACCCCGTCGCGCGTGAATTCCTTGGCGCGTTGCGTGAACTGCGCGCCGTCGGAGATCGGCGCGCGGGATTCCGTGATTTCTCCCGACAGGTAGACCACGCGGCCCATCTTGACGCCGCGGATCGAATAGGTGCTGACGGTCGCGCGCCGCAACGAATCGGCGAGCGAGGTGTCCGCCATCTGCCGCAGGATCTTCTGCTCGGCGTCGTTGAGGTTCGTGGGGTGGAACAGTCCGCGCGGATCGGCTTCGGCCGCCGCATCCCACATCGCGCCGACGCGCGGGGCGAGGGCGGAGCGCGGCAACGACCGGAGCGGGGCGGCCTGGGCGAGGACGAACGCGGCCTTCGGGCTCAGGTCGGATTTCTCGCCGGCCAAGGTTTCGACGGCTGCGCCGAGGGCGTCGAGGTAGCCGGAAAGGTCGGCGGCGCCGGCCAGCGCCCGCAGGGCCGTCGCGGTCTTGCGTTCGCCGGCGAGGCGGAGCTCCGCGCGGTCCGCCCGGGCGAGGGCGGAGTCCAGGTCCTTGTCCTTGGCCTCCGTCAAGGTTTTCAAGATGACGCGCATCCGGTCGAGGGCGGCGACGGCCGTCTTGCTGTCCGCCACGACGGCCTCGTCGCCCATGGCTTTGGCCAGCACCGCGGACTGCGCCTCCAGTTCTCCGCGCAGGCGGTCCAGTTCGGCCTCGCAGGCGGCCACGAGTTCCGCCGGATCAGGAAACAGGGCGTCGAGGCGTCGGCGCAGGGATTCTCCGACGGCGCCGCGTTCCTCCAGGTAGCGGGCGGAACGCATCTTCGTCTCCGCGAGGTTGCCCGGCGTGAGTCCCTGTCGCCTGCGCTCCGCGAGCTGGCGGGCCTCCAGCGAGAGGCGTTGTTCGACGCCGAGCTGGCGCTCGAGCTGTTCGCGCAGGGGCGAGGTCTGCTTCTCCCGGGCGGAACGGTCGGCCGCCGAGACGGCGCCGCGCTCGAAGTCTTCGAGGGCGGTCCGGGCGGCCTCATGGTCATGCAGTTCCAGCAGGCGCTTGGCCTCGGAAAAACGGCCCATGCTCGCTTCTTCCTGCTGGCGCTGGAAGTTCAGGAACACCATCCCGCCGACGAGCACGAGCAGACCTGTCACCCAGGCCGTGGTCTGGGCGAGGTAGCGGCGGTTGAGGCGCGTCCGGGTGTTGTGACGCAGCGCCCGGGCCTCGGAGAGCAGGCCCTCCGGCAGGCGTTCCGCCCGGGCTTCCGCGCGCTCGAGCCAGTTTCCGAGCCGGACGATGAGCAAGGCCGGCGCGCTGCCGCGCGCCGCATCCTGGCGCAGGCGCGCCCACTCCGCGGTGAGGTCGTCGACGGAGGCCCGCAGGCTCGCCTCGGCTTCGGCCTCGGCGGCCAGTTCGCCCGCCCAGCCTTCCAGCCGGGCGATGGTTTCGTTCTCCTGCGGGGTGAACGACAGGTGGTGGTCGCGACCGAGGGCGCGCACCCGCCCGAGGGCGGCGGCGCAGGATTCCCATTCGCCGAGGGCGCGCGCGGCCTCGGCCGCGGTCAGCGAGGCCCGCGCCTGCTCCGCGGCCTTGAGGCGCAGCCATTCGACCCGCCTGGCCAGGGCCGCCTGCCAGCGTGGTTCGTCGGTCAGTTCCAGGGCGCCGAAGCGCTCCATCCGGGTCATGAGTTCGACCGCGGCCGCATCATCGTCGGCCGCGAAGAGGGCGCCGACCTTGCCGAGCGAGTCCCGCAGGAACTTGGCCGAAAGCCGCGCCAGCTCCGAGCGGGCGTTGGGGTCGTCGGGATTGATGCGGACGATCGAGCGGAGCACGGAGAGGGCCCGATCCTCGTCGCGCCGACGGATGGCGTCCCGGTAATCCCGGTACAGCGGATGGTTCTCGCCGATCTCCTTGCCGTAAAGTCCGTCGACGACCTGCACCAGCTGGCTGTCCAGGGCGAAGCCGGCGGGCAGGCCGCGCGCGCGGCACAGCGCGTTCCATCGGTCGGACTCGGCGAAGCTCAGCGCGGCGCACAGGCCGAGTAGGTCGGGCTCGGCCTCGGCGGCCTGGAAGGCGGCGTGCTCATTGCCGCCGCGGGCCAGTGAGGCGCATTGCTCCAGCCGTTCCCGGGCGCGCTGGCAGAGCGCGGCGTATTCTCCGGCGAGCGAGCGGGCCTCGAGCTCGGGCGCCGGGAGGTCGAGTTGTCCGCGGATGCGGGCGATGAGTCGTTCGAGCTGCATGCCTCAGCGTAACTCCAGGAGGCGCGGTCCGGCCGTGCCGTCCGTGTTGACCGCCCGCAGCGTCCATGGGGCGCCGGCTTCGACGAGCCGGCCTTCCTTCAGCAGTCTGCGGCGCGTCTCGAGGGTCTCGAAGGGCGGCGAACCGGGGCCTTGTTTAAGTTCGAGCCGGTTGAGGTCCGTCTCGACCAGCGCCCGCGATGCTCGGACCGAAGGAAGGTCGCGGTCGGGGAATTCGTGGCCGTCCGGGTAGAGCCCGGTCGAGCCCTGGCTCCAGACGAAGGCTTGCGCCGCCGGTTCGGCCCAGGTGGCGGTGCGGATCACGCCCGTGTCCGCGTCGGCGACCAGGGCGCCCGGGCCGAGGTCGAGGGGTTTGAGCGAGCGGACGTCGCCCAGGAGGGCCACGCACTGACGCTTACCGTCGGGCAGCGTGATCTCGATCAGCCGGTTGACGTCGGCGCGGGCGCCCGCGTCATCTTGGAAGTTGAGCGAGACGACGTTCCGCCGGCTGCCGAGGCCGATGCCGATGGCCGGCAGGCGGCCGGGTTCGGAACTCGACTCGATCCATGTCGTCTGCGATGTCCGGCGGATCTCCCCGCTGAGCGACCTGGTCTTGTCGTCGCGTTGGTGCGGCGTCTCGAAGGCGAGCAGCCTGATCCTGATGGGCACGGAACGGCTCAGGGAGGCGCCGGTCTGTTCCACGAACGCCGTGAGCGCGTCCGCGCCCCCTCGCGGGAGCGGGAATTCGGCCTGCGAGGGTTTGCCCGCGCCGGTGCCGGCGGTGCGCCATTCTCCGGCGATGAGGAGGACGGGGCGGATGTCCAAGGCGAGCAAGCCGCGGACGCGGGCGTCGAGCTGGCCGAGCTGATTCCAGGCGGCGTCGCGCGGGACGCCCAGCTCGTTGCCGACGCGGATCGCCTCCTCGGCTTCCCGGCCGAGCGCCCGGAGGCCGGCGGCCTCGGTGCTGACGCCCGGACGGTCGAGCTTGCGCTGCAGTTGGCGCGCGATGCTCGCGGCGTAGTCCCGCAGGATGCGCGGCAGGACCTGTTCGCGGTAGTTGGAGACGAACTTCGGCGAGCGGGCGCTGGCCTCCAGCCAGAGCCGCGCCGCGGCGAGCAGGTCATCTCCTTCGAGCAGACTTTGGATCTCCGTGACGGCCTGGTTGGCGCGCAGGATGGCGTCCGCCTGCGCGGAGTCGACGGGGGCCGTCGCCGTCGCGACGGGCTTGGGCGGCGTCTCGGATGAGTTGCGTCCGATCACGATCGCCGCGGCGACCGCGGCAAGCAGGAGGCTTGCTCCGACGATCCAAGGCAGGCTCGAGGAACCTCCGGTCTTGGCCGGGGCCGCGGCCCTGATCGGAACGGCGGCGGCGCCGCGGGGAGAGGTCGGTCCGACCGCCGCCTGGCGGGCGAGCTCGCCCGTCGGGGCGGGCAGCGAGGCCGCCTGGGTGAAGTCGATGCTTACGGCTCCCGCGGCATGATGGGCGGCCCATTGGAAGCCTTCGGCTCCGGTGGCGCGTGCGTCGGTCGTGAACGTCGCATGCCAGGCGGCCTTGCCGATGAGCGCGGAAGACTCGGCCATCAGGCGGAGCAAGGTCGTGATTTCCGGCGGGTTCAGCAGGCCGACGGCGGCGGCGCCGGAGGCGTCGACCAGCCAGGCCGCCTTGGCCCCCGTGCCGGTCGCCTCTCTCCAGGCCAGGGCCGGGGCCAGCGGCGGGTAGGCTTCGAGCTTCAGCGGGCGCTCTTCTCCGTCCAGCCAAGTCGGGCGGCCGGACCATTCGTCCTGCCATCCGCTCCAGCGGGCCGCGAGCGCGGCGGGCGGCGGAAGCATCGCCGCTTCCGCGGGCGTGAAGATCAGGTGGTGGGCGAGGCGGTTGTCCCGTTGGGTGTAGTCCAGTCCGCGCGCGACGAAGCGCGACAGCACGTACCATGAATTCCCTCCGGCTTCGAGGATGCGAAACGTGAACGTGGCGCCTTCGGCCCGTTCATGGGGCGTGCCGACGGCTTCGAGCAGCTGGGCGAGCCGGTCGGGCACGGCGCGGTGCCGGGCCACGGTGCAGTAACCCGAGCGACCGGGGGTGAGTCCCTGGGGGGCGGACGTGAAGACGAGTTGCAGGGGCATCAGGAAAGGGCGGGAGCGGCGGGGAACAATCCGGGGGAGGACAGGTGCATGATCCAGTAAAGCGGTTCCTCGACGTGCGCAGGGGCGAGCCGTCGGGGGTCCGGGGCGATGCGGCCTTGGTTGGGGCCGGCGGCGATCATGACGGGCGTGTGACCGAACGAACTCACCGCGAAGTAACTGATCTGGTCGGCGAGCGACTCGGCCGCCGCCACGAGTCCGGGGCAGAGGCTCGCGAGCACGGCGCGCACGCGCGCCGAATTGCGTCCCAGGGCGGCGAGGTCGAGGCCGCCGGCGCGGACGACGGGTTCCAGCGGCGAGTCCAGGAGCGACTCCCAGATGTCG
>JACCDS010509620.1_pt1 | contig 22553 bp, 13 predicted proteins | sample 7446441 | NCBI WGS metagenome assembly JACCDS01 (sample SAMN15323445, study PRJNA562643) | freshwater metagenome | isolation source: river surface water | place: USA:Blue River Watershed | collected 2017-08-17 | reverse complement strand
TTTCGTTTTTGGCTTTGGTTTGTTTTAAGACAAAGAATTGTTCTGCTGTGGATAACGGGGCAGCTTCTATCAGCGGCGCTCCTAAAACACAGATTGAACAAAGCACTGACAGAATGGTACGCATAAATACTCAAATTTAATGGAATGAGGCAATTGTATCTATTTTGTGATTTTTACGTGTAATAGGCAATCAATTCCAGCTGTCATCAGTGAATTTCCCGAGGCAATCGACTGTAAAACTGACATTGCTACTGATGACTCTATCCCAATCCGTTACAGGTCTTCGGACAGATGCAAAGCGCACACCGGGAAAAATCAGCAACAACGTGGGTACTTACAGCTTTCGCGTCAACATGTATCGGTGCACTGCACGGCAGGGTTTGCTGCGGCCAAAGGCAACAGCAAACCTTGTGCGGAGTTAGTCTGCAGTGAACCGGATATTGTCGATATACAAACTGTCTTCAATATTTGTGTTGTCGTGCTTGCTGAAAATCCACTCAATGGTGTGATGCCCTGCATCTATCGGCAAGTTATACAAACCCCATTCACTGTAGCTGGTGCTGTATAAATGACGGCCGTCCACTGTGATCGACATTACATCGTAGTTTTGGGCATCGAGCCGGGCATAAAAACTCAGCGTACCCTTGGCAAATTCGCGCTGCAGCTTCAGTGTGACCTGTTTATTCGGGGCCAGTGGCGGTGAGCGTAATGCATAGCTGCCATGTTGGGCACTGCGTTGGTCAGGCTTAAACAGGCCCAGTGTCCAACCAGGGTCCAGTGTGCCGGGATCTTCAAAAGACTCTGTTACGTCAGTCCAGGGAGCAGGCTTCTCAGTCGCCAGCAGCGGATCCGTGCGATGACGGATCTCGAGTCCGTCGTTGTAACCGTCGGCATCGCTATCCGGGTCCGACGGTTTTGTGTGATACCGATGCACTTCATCTGGATCCGTTAAGCCATCGGCATCTGTGTCCACTTTCGCCGGATGAGTGCGATGAGTCTGTACTTCGGCCAGATCAGTGAGCGTGTCGCCATCAGTGTCGGCGCGGTCTGGCATGCTGCCGGCCTGAAATTCAGCCAAATTGGTCAAACCGTCGGCGTCATTGTCTCCATCGGCGTCCGCAGCCTGACCGCTTTGTAACTGATAATGCTGTTCCCACCAATCTGGCATGCCATCGAGGTCCGTGTCTGTTTCGGGGGCAAACATGCTGACCTGCTGCGCATTCGTAACGTAAAGAGTGTGATTGGGTTGTAGGGTCAGGAAACCGGAAACAGCATGTTGCCAGCGAACGGTCAGCGTTTCGAGATCCAGTGCATAGGTGTCGGTATCGGTGCCGACAAAAACATGGCTAAAGGTGGCGATAGGGCCAAATACGATAGCTTTTCGATTAGGTGTCTGCCAGCTACGCAGAACAGCGCCGTTGCGCAAATCCAGCAGGCTCAACTGAGTGTGATTCAGCACAGCGACCAGTTTATCAGGCAACACGGCTAACTGGCCTGCCGTACTGCCTGCAACTTCCCAGCGTGGTTGATCTTTATCAAAGGAGTAACCGACGATACAAGACCTGCCCAATGTATAAGCATCGTTGGCAAGACCCAACTGTGCGTAAAAAATCTGTGGATTGACGGAAAGGTTGGCCGGTGTTGACTGCCGGTCGCCTTGTATACAGTCTGGCAGAGACCATGTCTTCATCACCTTGCCCGTTTCCGTGTCTTTGGTAATAAGTTTGGTTTCACCACGCACGACCAATAAATTATCGCGGCGGGATAATTGGTTATAACCTAGCCTGAGAACTGCGGAGGTCGGGGGTAATAACGGCGTGGGGGCACTGAGTTGATTGTTTTGAGTGTTAAAACTATAAGCGCCGGCATCGTGAGTCCAGTACAACCGATCACCGCCCGCCAGCATGTCTTTACTGTACGAATCCAACCCATCAATCGGTGACTTGTGCACTAAATCACCGTTCTGTACAGCATAAGTGCGGAGAAAGTTGTCGTCTGTACTGACCAGAAATTGCTCATTCACAGTGCGATATCTGACACCATAGCCATAGAGTTCCTGACGCATAGTTTCCCGTGCGGCCATATCAATACTGGCATGGCCCTCACTGGTAGATACCAGATTGAGCGTATCCGCGCTGTGTACAGGTGGTTGTATAGAGGAAAACTGGTGATTGACCTGCCAGATCAGGCTCAGGTTCAGTGTGTTTCTTTTAACAGGCTGTACTGCCCGCTGCTGTTCATCTCCAAGCACAGTGCGCCATGGCTGGGCCAGCGGGCGTGACAATACATCCTGCGGCAAACTCTGATAGGCATATTCTTCCAGGTTGGTGAAATGGTCCTGGTCGGGGTCAGTTTCACTATCGTCAAGCTTAGGATTAGTCCGGGTCTGCGCTTCCCAGCCGTCTGGCAACTGGTCATCATCCGTATCTGAACGCAGTGGATCGGTCTGGTATGTATTCACTTCAGCGCCATCATTGAGGCCATCGTGGTCGGTGTCGGCAACGGTCGGCAGTGTTTGCTGCTGCAGCTCCTGCTGATTGTTCAGACCATCGTTGTCCGGATCGGCGCTGGCATCTGCCACCTTGGCATCGGTGCCTTTTTCCACTTCCCATTTATCGGTCAGGCCGTCGCCATCGGTATCGCTGCTGTTTGGATTGGTTTGATATTTCTCTACTTCCAGCTTATCGTTCAGACCGTCGTTATCGCTGTCTGCGGCCAGCGGATTGCTGCGGTGTTGCAGCACTTCTGCACCATCGCTAAGGCCATCGCGGTCAGTGTCAGCGTTCAGCGGAGAAGTGCGGTGCGTGTTGACCTCCACACCATCGCTCAGGCCGTCATTATCGGAATCGGCCTTGCGGGGATCGGTTTTGTGACTGAATTCCTGTAGCTGAGTCAGGCCATCATTGTCGACATCGGTGCTAGCGTCAGCAGGGTTCTGATAATCAAAGCCATACTGTTGCTCCCAGCGGTCGGGCAATCTGTCATTATCCTGGTCGCCAAGCTGTAGTGGATAAAACTGCACGCCGTTTCCATGCTGTACCACGACAATCGCCTGATGTTCTGTCGTGGCAATATGAAGCACATTACCGGTCATTTTTAACCTGAACTCTTCTACTCTGGTATTACTGTGGTACCCATACAAATCCGTAAGATTGCCCACCAGCAGTTGTTTGGCATGCCAGTTGGCAGTATCAAAGCGACTGACAGTCAATCCTTTGTTTGCCAGTTCCAGAGACTGGCTTTCGAAAATTTTGCCGTTGTCTGCCAGCAGAAATTGATAATCAGCAGAGATGTAAAGTTGATTAAACTGCGCCATATTGCCATGGAACGGCGAATCACCGTTGTCGGGAATTAGACCTTGTGCCTGTAGTTCAGTCCATGCGATATCAAACAGGTTAACATCTGGTGTGGTGTGGAAATAACGAGTCAATCCAGGGTGCCAGACCAGCGTCTTTAATTGGTTTAGCCCAGACCGCTGATCTGTTTTAAAGCCAATAATGTTAAAGATGTAGTGAGTGCTAAAAGAGCTGTTGCTGGGGTTGTCCTGTGCGACCAGGAAGTTACCGGCGGCATGGATATTGGCTGCGCGGGGGGTTGCGGCAAAATAGTTTTCCCGGCCGGTTTTAAGGTCCAAAGCATGGATCCGGCCATCGTCGTAGGCCAGATAGATGCGTTGATGCTGTGGATGAAAACTGAGCTTGAGCGGAGCGTTTATGTTGCTATGTATCCGATCACCCTGAATTACCAGCGGATTAAGCCAGGATTGTTGCAGCGCCGACCAGCGATAAATACGGCGATCTGCAGCCCGGTACAGATAAATAGTGCCCTTGCCATCGTCAAAGAAGGTGCTCATCGCCAGCTGTGCTGGCATCCGGGCGGTGATATCGCATTGACCGCCACTATTTGCATGTGTACTGAGCTGGCAGGCCGAATCTTGCGGAAAGGCATCCAGTTTAAGCCGATTGTTGCTATCGGCTGCGGTTTTACCGGCTAACCAGCTGTCTGGTGCACCATCATGATCAGTATCCAGTGCTGCGGCTGGGTCACGCGGGAAATCATCCTGCGCATTGGGGACCCCATCGCCGTCCACGTCATCTGATGGCCGGTATATATGCATTTGCAGCAATTGAGCGCTGGTTTTATATAGAGTGACAAAATCCTGTCCGGCCGCCATCAGCGCCAGTGGCAATCCTTGCCAGTTCATCGATTCCTGCGGCTGGCCACTTGCATTCTGGCGGATCAGTTCCGAATAAGATTTGTCGTCGATAAATTGCTGCCTGAGCCTCACGACGTCGCCACTGGCAGTAAACTGAGCATCGAGATGTGAGCCTGAGAGACTCTGTTGGAAGACGAAGTCTGATGTGCGGTAGACATCTGCGGGGCTCAGCAGCAAGCGCAAACCGTCCGCACTGAGGCGGATCGGCCCGGCCGTTGGATCATTATCAAAAGAATAATGGCTCTTGCTGTCGCTTAATTCAGCAGTGGTGGGATTGATCTGGGTCCCGATAGCCTCAACTTCAGAGCCCCGCTGGCGGAAGTAATAAATGCGTTGCTGCACCGGATCAAAAGCAGAAACTCTGCCGAAATCGGTATAAGGCAATGCAACTTTTTCGGTGTTAGCATTGAGCATCAGCGAGCGGCCGCCGTAAGTGCTGCCTTTCACTTGTTCCACTGCCAGGAAGTTGCCAACGTCATGCAGATAAGCTCCGCGATCCGGCGTCTCTATCAGCAATACTGCAGTAGCACCCTGAGCGGTTAAATGATAAAGCTTCAGACCGTCTGATGTTAAAAAATAAAACTTCTGATGTTGGCGCTGGTACAGCAAGTGATTATCACCAGTCGTACCCAAATCAGGTATGTATTGCCGTAAGGTGATGGTTCTGCTTTTTACGTCAAAGCGATATACCTGCTGATTCCGCTTATCCATAAACACCAGCGTCTGATTGCCATCGCTGGCCACCTGCGTGCGTTGCAGATCTTTGAGCTGACTGAGTAGACAGCCGTTGCTGTCACCGTCTTCACTGCGCCAGCAGAAAGCGTCTTTATCAAACTGATCGCGGTTATCGCCGACGCCGTCTTTATCCTGATCCTGACTTTCAGTCGCATCCGTTGGCCAAAGATCTAGCTTGTCAGGGATTGAGTCATTGTCGTCATCCTCATCGGCATTGTTGCCGGTACCATCTTGGTCGGTATCGAGCCATTCAGTGCGGTTGAGCGGGAAAGCGTCTTCGGTGTCAGGCACCGTGTCGTTATCATCGTCCAGGTCGGCGTTGTTGCCAGTGCCATCGCGGTCGGTATCCAGCCACTCAGCGCGATCATAAGGAAATGCGTCCCGGCTGTCAGGTCTGCCGTCGCCATCGGTATCTTTTTCGTACTTACTCAGAGTTTGTTTCAGTACGAAAAATTGTTCTGCTGTGGATAACGGGGCTGCTTTTATCAGCGGCGCTCCTAACAACCCGATTGAACAAAGCACTGACAGAATGGTACGCATAAATACTCAAATTTAATGGAATGAGGCAATTGTATCTATTTTGTGATTTTTAGGTGTGATAGGCAATCAATTACAGCTGCAATCCGTTAAATATCTGCGGGGGTTGTCAGCAATCCTGATGTTATTCATGTTAAGTACATGCCGAACTGTTGCACGCCAGTCAGAGCAGGCACAACTATCAGTTCATTCTGTTTTGCTTTCCTTGTTGTTTCATTATTGAATGTCAAAATGCTTGGTTTTATACACAATCCAGTAAAAGCATGTTCTAGTGTGGTGACTCGACTGGTATGTGGATCTTCAGTAGTCTAGGCTCAGCAGGAGCCTGATAAAAGGATAAAACTGCATGATCAGACTGATGTTTTTGGGTGTGCTGAGCTTGTTTGTTGCGTTAACGCAGGCGGATGAACCGCCGCCTGTCAAAGAGCCACTGCCGGCCTTTACGGCACAGCCCTGTGATATTGCTGTGGTATCGGCAGCCGTCTCTGCGCGGCTACAGTGCGGCACACTGAAAGTACAAAGTCCCGATGGCAGCGTGTTTCAGCTGGCCGTGGTGCGCAAATCAGCGGCTGAACCCAAAGCCGGTGCAGCGCCAGTGTTATATCTGCATGGTGGCCCAGGTGCTGAGATGACGCAGTTCCTCGGCCGGTCCGAAGCGGATTTTGTACCGGGGCATGAGCTGATCGCCATTGATATGCGTGGATCTGGTCGCAGCACGCCGTTGTTCTGCCCGCAACTGGCTGCGAACTTAAGCTCGCTGTTGCAGCACAGCGCTGATGACAGCAGCTTGCTACTGCAACGACGCGACGCGCTGCTGCAATGCCAGCAACAGATGCTGGCGCAGGGGTATAGTCCCGCCGATTTTGGCACAGCGCAGACAGTTCAGGATCTGGAACTGTTGCGTGAGCAGCTCAACATTGAAAAATGGCATTTGTATTCAGTTTCTTCCGGCACCGTCGTGGCGCTGCATTACTTCGCGGTCGCGCCAAAGGCCATCACGTCGGTGACGCTGGATTCCGTGTATCCACCAGATGAACTGCTGACGTCGTTTAAACTGCAGCAAGACCAATGGCTGCGCAAGCTTGACCAGTTATGCCGGCAACAGCCTGGCTGCAGCCAAAGGTTTGGCGAGATGCCAGCGCTGTTTAACCGTGCGCTGGCGCGGGTTAGCCAAAGCCCACTGCAAATGGGGGCGCCGCCTGCACAAATGCTGCTGACGCCGGACAAACTGCGCTTAGCTGTGATGGCCGCCGCAACTGCAGAGCAACCGCTGTCCTTGTTGCCGTTATGGCTCGAAGCGGTTAGCCAGGGCAAACCTACGCTGTTGTCACCTTGGGCCAAGTTGTTGGCGCAGCCGTCGGATTTGCAGCTGGCCGCGGCGATGGCAACGGAATGCGCCGATCGCAAAAGATTTTATCAACAAAACCGGGCTGACAGTCTGGAGCAGATATTTGCATTGCCGGAGGGGATGTGCGCTGCTTTTGCTAGTGTCGCGGCAGCATTGCAAACACCGCTGGTGCCTGAAACAGCCAAAGTCCGCACACCGGTATTAATCCTGGCCGGTGGTCTTGATCTGTTTCAGCCGGACAGTCTGGTGCTGTCACAATGGCTTGGACCGCACAGCCAGCTGGTGGCCGTGCCGTTTGCCTTGCATGGCGTGCGGGGGCCGGATCCGTGTTTGCGTAAAATGGTCAGCGATTTTATCCGCGCCCCAGAACGGTTTGGTCCGCCTGCTTGCCTGAAACAAGCCGCAATGCCTTATTTGATCACCGACCTGGAGCCAAATGCGCGGTTGGCCGCTGAATATGCTGCGCTCAATCAGGGCGCGCCAAGCACGCTGTTACTGGTGTTGGCAGCACTGCTGGTCGCTGCCACGTTGATTGGGTTGATCTGGCCGTTGCTGGCGGGATGCTGGCGCTGGTTAGCCGGTACTGCACAGCACTGGCCGAAGCCTGAACTGCTGAGTGGGGCTTTAATCGGCCTGACGCTGAGCGCCTGGTCTGGTCTGGCTCTGGTGTTGTGGCAAGGGCTGGAGCGGCAAAGTGCTGAACTTTGGCTCGGATTACCCGTCGACAGTCAGCTGTGGCGTATGGCGCTGTTGATCCTGACGCTGCCGGCTTTGGCTATGGTCTGGTGGTTGGCACGCTGCCGGTTGTGGCAACAGTTACTGGCACAGCTGATGGGATTGACTGCGGCTTTGGTTGCACTGGCGCTGCATCTGTTGCCGTGACTTCGATAAATAGCCTGTCGTTGGTCATCGATCCCGCCGCGCAGGCCGCTTATCGGATTTGACGGCAATACGGCTGGCTCCAACCAGCCGGACTATGCTAATGAAGACGCGTTTTGGCGTCATGCAAAGGTTATGTAAATTCACTACGGACACGGCAAAGCTACTGTTAAAGTACAGCTGCCGTGACTGCTTCGGAGAGAATCATCAAATGTTTCAAGTAGTTGTTATCGGCGTCAATCCGACATTACAAAGCCTGGTCCGGCATCTGTGCGCGGAACATTCTCAACTCTGGCACTGCCGCTTTTTTCCAACAGTGGGCAGCTACCTGCAGGCACCGCGTCTCGACAGTCAGATTGATTTATTGATTTTTGATGGTCTGAATACCACCGCCAGTCTGGAAGATAAACGACTGGTGTGTTTTCAGGCGCCGTTGGCGCTGCGCGTCATCGTGACGACACCGGAACATGATGATGTGGTGCTGGGCCATCTGAGCCATTTTCATAGTTTTGTTGGCAGTGAACTAAATACCGAACATTTGGAGCTGTTGTTCAGCAATGCGGCGCGGTTATCTGAGTTGCCTATAGGTGAACAAGAGCGCCGGCTGGTAGGCGGCCTGATTGATTTCCCGCAGCTGCCCGCGTTGCTGAGCGGCCTCGACAAACTGCTGGCTGAGCCGAACGTCAGTTCTGCTGCGGTGGCTGGTTTGGTCAGTACTGACCCATTGGTCGTATCCAGACTATTCCAGCTGATTAACTCGCCTTATATGGGCTTTGTCAGCGAAACCTGGAATCTGGAAGTGGCGATTAGCCGGCTCGGTTATCAGAGTTTGCGCAGTCTGGTGCTGTTACTGGCAATGAAGGGCGGTAACGTACAGGCAGAGCAACAGGCAGAGTATCAGCGGGTGCTGGACCAGATCCTGGCCCAGGCCGGACAAGCACGTAGTTATGCCCGCAGTTCCGGTTTTAATCGGGTGCTGCAGGATCAGGTATTTATTGCGGCACTGCTCAGTGGTTTTGGCAAGCTGGTATTGCTGCAGAACGGTCGTGAAGCTGGCGATGCCGAGCTGACAGAAGTCAATCCTGCCGGGCGTGGCAGTTATCTCGCAGTGTCAGCGTTTTTACTGACCTTGTGGGGTTTTGAAAATTGGGTGGTTGCCGCGGTGTTGAACCAGCACAGCTGGCAGACCTCGGGGATCGGCGCGCAGATCAGTAATTGTCTGTTTCTGGCGCGGGCGCACCAACAAGGCGCCGTCAAATTAAATGCATCGGAGCGACAGCAGGCATTGCAGGCTGGTTTTGTGCTCTGAGCGCAATCAGCAATCAGACAGAGTTGGATAGGGAAAGATGCAGTTAAAGACTTGGGTTTCAGGCGCAGTATTGCTGGCAGCAGCAGGGATTGGCGGATATTTCTGGCAACAACAGGCCGAAGATCCGGTTGCATCTGGGCAAGGCGCGGCTGCAGCTGCCGGCCCTAAAGCGGGTGGCCCACAAGCGGGCCAGCGTCCGGCTGGTGGCGGTGAAGGCCGCGGACCGCGTCGCGCCGGTGGGCCAGGTGGTGCCGGTGGCAATCCATGGAACGCCGCCGTGCCGGTCCGGGTGATCGAAGCGCAAACCACAGATTTAAAAGTGCAGTTTAAAACCATTGGTACCGCCACCGCATTAAACACTGTGCTGGTGCAACCGCGGGTCGGCGGCCCATTACTGCAGCTGCATTTCACAGAAGGGCAGAAAGTCGAAGCCGGTCAGTTGCTGGCTGAAATCGACCCGGCACCCTATCAGGTCAAACTGGCGCAGGCCGAAGGCCAGCTGCAACAAAATGTCGCGCAGCTGAAAAATGCCGAGCTGGACTTAGCGTTGTACGAAACACTGAAAAGCCAGAATTCAATTTCGCGCCAGCAATACAACACGCAACAGGCGCTGGTCAATCAGCTCAAAGGCTCGATGAAGTCCAATCAGGCGCAAATTGACGCTGCCAAGCTGGAATTATCCTATACCCGTATTCTGGCGCCGATCAGCGGCAAAACCGGTTTGCGTAAAGTCGATGCCGGCAATCTGGTGCAGGCCAATAGCGCCGAAGGTCTGGTCAGTATCACGCAAAGCGCGCCGATTTTTGTCGTGTTCAGTATTCCGGAAAGCCAGCTGCAAAGCTTGCGTCTCGCTGTGCAGGATCAACAAAAGCAGCAGAAAAAGCTGGTCGTCGAAGCCTGGGATCGCAGTGACAAACAGTTACTGGCAACCGGCGAACTGACCACGCTGGACAACCAGATAGACCCTGCCACCGGCACACTGAAGCTCAAAGCGCAGTTTGCCAACAGTGACGACAGTCTGTTCCCGAATCAGTTTGTCAACGTGCGGCTGAATATCGCCGAACAAGCCGGTGCTGTCACCATTCCACAAGACGCGGTGCAGTATGGCGCTGACGGTACTTACATTTACGTAGTGGAAAACAACAAAGCGCAGCTGAAAATGCTCGAGCTTGGCGTGGTCGACAATGGCCAGGTTGAAGTACGCAAAGGCTTAACCGCCGGCGACCAGATTGTGATGGAAGGTCTCGACCGGTTAAGACCTGGTCGCGACGTGACAGTGGTGCAAAGCAGCAAGCAGGATTAAGCCATGCAACTGTCCAAACCTTTTATTTTGCGCCCTGTCGCCACATCATTACTGATGCTGGCGCTGCTGATCGCCGGTCTGCTTGGCTGGCGGCAACTGCCAGTGGCGGCGCTGCCGCAGGTGGATTATCCGATCATTCAGGTGTTTAGCTTTTATCCGGGCGCGAGTCCCGATGTGATGGCGCGCACCGTGACTGCGCCGCTGGAACGTCGCCTCGGCCAAATTCCCGGCCTGAAACAAATGTCGTCGTCCAGCAGTGGCGGCGCTTCGGTGCTGACCTTGCAATTCGCCTTAGTGGTGGATATGGGCGTCGCCGAACAGGAAGTGCAGGCGGCGATTAATACCGCGTCATCCTTGTTACCAAACGACATGCCAATTCCGCCGGTCTACCGCAAGGTCAACCCGGCCGACGCACCGATCCTGACGCTGGCCGTCAGTGCCAAAGCGATGGCGCTGCCGCAGGTGTACGACTTAGTCGACACCCGGATGGCACAGAAACTGGCACAGGTTAATGGTGTCGGCATGGTCAGCCTGGCGGGCGGGCAACGGCCGGCCATTCGGGTCAAAGCTAATCCGTCCGCGCTGGCAGGTCTTGGTCTGACGATGGATGCACTGCGCACGGCGATTGTTGCCGCCAATACCAATCAGCCGAAAGGTAATTTTGACGGCCCGTTCCGCTCTACGATGCTCGAAGTCAATGACCAGCTCAGCTCTACCGCTGAATATGAAGCGCTGATCGTCGCGTTTAAAGGCGATGCGCCAGTACGGCTTGGTGATGTGGCGAAAATCGAGCAGGGCGCCGAAGACCGTTTTCTGGCGGCATGGGCTAATCAAAGCGCAGCAGTGCTGATTAATATTCAGCGCCAGCCCGGCGCCAATGTGATTGAAGTGACCGATCGGGTGCGTGAGTTATTGCCGCAGCTGACCGCGACTTTGCCGGCAGAGCTGGATGTGTCAATCCTCAGTGACCGCACTGAAAGTATCCGCGCCTCGGTGCGCGACGTGCAAAAAGAGCTGCTATTTGCCGTGGCGCTGGTTATTGCCGTGACCTTTGTATTTTTGCGCACTGTGCCAGCCACTATTATTCCGTCGCTGGCAGTGCCGCTGTCGATCATCGGTACTTTTGCCGTGATGTATCTGCTGGAATTTTCGATTAATAACCTGACATTGATGGCGCTGGTGATCGCTACCGGTTTTGTCGTCGATGATGCGATTGTCATGCTGGAAAATATCGCGCGGCACCGTGAACAAGGCGAGTCGGCGCTGGAAGCGGCAAAAAAGGGCGCGAAAGAAATTGGTTTTACGCTGATTTCATTAACCTTCTCATTGATCGCCGTGCTGATCCCGTTGCTGTTTATGGCTGATGTGGTCGGCCGGTTGTTCTTTGAATTTGCCGTGACGCTGGCGGTGGCGATTTTAATCTCCTTGCTGGTATCGCTGACGCTGACGCCAATGCTGTGTGCGCACTTGCTCAAAACCTTGCCGCCACATGACGATGGCACCGGCTTTATGGCCCGTGTGATCCGCCGTTATGGCGAGATGCTGCAGTGGGTACTGGCACATCAGCGCCTTGGCATGGCGGCGATGGCGGCCAGCGTCGCGCTGACTGCGGTGTTGTATCTGGCTGTGCCGAAAGGCTTTTTCCCGGTGCAGGATAGTGGCGTCATTCAGATTGTCACCGAAGCGCCGCAGGATATTTCATTTGCTGCGATGACGGAGCGCCAGCAGCAACTGGCGGCGGTCTTGCAGGACGATCCAGCCGTGGCGAGCTTGAGTAGTTTTATCGGGGTTGATGGCAGCAATGTCAGCCTGAATGCCGGCCGTATTCAGCTCAATCTGAAACCGCATGCCGAGCGGGACGACCATGCGCTGGCGGTGATCGACCGTTTGCGTGATAAAGCAGAGCAGGTGCCTGGCATCAAAGCCTGGTTCCAGAGCGTGCAGGAACTCAGTATTGAAGACAAAATCAGCCGCACCCAATATCAGTTTACGCTGACCTCGCCGGACAGCGCCGTGCTGGCTGAATGGTTACCGGAAGTGATGGCCGCGCTGCAAACCCGGCCTGAACTGGCCGACGTGGCGGACGATTTGGCGGAAAACGGCTTGCAGGCTTATGTCGATATCGACCGCACTGCTGCGGCACGGCTCGGCATCAGTGTCAGTCAAATTGGTACTGCGCTGCAAAGCGCTTTTGCGCAGCGCCAGATCACCACGTTGTTTACTCAGGCCAATCAGTACCGCGTGATTCTGGAAGTCGATCCGGAGCAGGCAAAGGGCTTGGATGCGCTCGATAAACTCTTTATCAACACCGCCTCCGGCAGTCCGGTGCCGCTGTCATCGGTCGCCACAGTGACGCAGAAACCGGCGCGTTTATTGATTAACCATCAGGGCCAGTTCCCGGCGGTGACGCTGTCGTTTAACCTGGCTGAAGGCTATTCGCTCGGTGATGCCGTCGCTGCGATTGAACAAGTGCAGCAGGATTTACAGCTGCCGGCGTCGATGGAACTGACATTTCAGGGCGCGGCCGAGGCTTTCCGGGCGAGCTTGAGTAACACCTTGTGGCTGATCCTGGCTGCGGTCGTGACGATGTACATTGTGCTGGGCGTGTTGTACGAGAGCCTGATTCATCCGGTGACCATTTTGTCGACTTTACCTTCGGCGACCGTCGGCGCGTTGGCGGCATTACTGATCACCGACCGGCCGCTGGATTTGATTGCGGTCATCGGCATTGTGTTGCTGATTGGTCTGGTGAAGAAAAACGGCATCATGATGGTCGACTTTGCGCTCGAAGCGCAGCGTAGTCGCGGCTTAACGCCGCAACAGGCCATTTATGAAGCGGCCTTGTTACGCTTCCGGCCTATTCTGATGACCACGCTAGCCGCATTATTTGGCGCGGTGCCGTTGCTGTTAGCCGATGGCTCCGGCGCTGAGCTGCGTCAGCCGCTTGGCCTCGTAATGGTCGGTGGGCTGTTGGTCAGTCAGGTGCTGACACTGTTTACTACGCCGGAGGTGTATTTATGGTTTGACCGCCATCTGAGCCGCAAAGCTATGGCGCCGGCGGAGGCGTTATGAAACTGAGTCTGGCGCTCATTCAGCGGCCCATTGCCAGTAGTTTATTGGCGCTTGCCATCGTATTGCTTGGCTTACTGAGTTACCGCGCGCTACCGGTGTCGCCGCTGCCAGCGGTGGATTTTCCGATGGTGGTAGTCACGGCCAGTTTACCGGGTGCCAGTCCGGAAGCTATGGCGGCAACAGTCGCTACGCCGCTTGAGCGCCAGCTTGGTACTATCGCGGGCCTGCGCCGGTTGAGTTCTTCCAGCAATCAGGGCTCGACGCAGGTCCGGCTCGAGTTTGATTTAGACCGCAATGTCGATGAAGCGGCGCGTGAAGTACAAGCGGCGATCAACACAGTGCGGGGCCAGTTGCCGGCCGGTATGCCGGGCAATCCAACTTATCGCAAAATGAACCCGTCACAGATGCCGGTGATGGCGCTGGCGCTGTCGAGCGACAGTCTGCCAGCATCAGCGTTATACGACACTGCCGCGACGATTCTGGCGCAAAAAATCGCGCAAATTCAGGGCGTTGGTGAAGTCGAAGTCGCCGGTTCTTCGTTACCGGCGGTGCGGGTCCAACTGAATCCGGCACTGCTGAGCCAATACGGCGTGGCACTGGTTGAAGTACGCAGCGCCATCGGCGCGGTCAATTCCAACCTGCCAATTGGCACGCTGGAACAAGGCGATGTGCGCTGGCAAATCAACCTCAGTCAAACGCTGAGAAACGCCGATGATTATGGCGATCTGGTAGTTAAATACGTCAATCAGGCAGCGATCCGGTTAAAAGATGTGGCTGTAGTCAGCGATTCGACCGAAAACCGCTACAGCGCCGGCTTTCACAATGACAAACCCGCGGTGATTTTACAGATCAGCCGGCGCAGCGGCGCCAATATTGTTGCGACCATCGATGCGATTTATCAGCAGATGCCGGTGCTCGAAGCGTTAATCCCCGAAGGCTCCAAACTGGCCGTGGTGATGGACCGCAGCCCGGTGATCCGCGCGACCTTAGATGAAGCGCAGTTCAGCTTGCTGTTATCGATTGGCTTGGTGGTCGCTGTCGTGCTGCTGTTTTTACGCAGTGTCCGGGTGGCACTGATCCCGACGCTGGCGATCCCGGTGTCGTTGATTGGCGCGTTTTGTGTCATGTATGTGTTTGGTTTTTCACTGAATAATTTGTCGGTGATGGCATTGATTGTCGCCGCAGGTCTGGTGGTCGACGACGCCATCGTCGTGGTGGAGAACATCAAACGCCATCTGGAGCAGGGCCTGTCGCCGTTAAGTGCGGCGCGGCGCGGCGCCAGTGAAGTGGGGGTCACGCTGGTGGCGATGAACCTGGCACTGGTGGTGGTGTTTTTATCGATTCTGTTTATGGGTGGTTTGGTCGAGCGGCTGTTTCGGGAGTTCTCGATCACGTTGGTTGGGGCCATGCTGATCTCGTTGCTGGTATCGCTAACGCTGACGCCAGGCCTGTCGGCACGGCTAATGGTAAAGGAAACGCCGCATCAGCAGGCGGACGGTTTTTTCCGCCGGTTTCAGCAACGTTATCAGCGCAGTTTACGCTGGGTGCTGGTTAAACGGCATTGGGTACTGGCGCTGTTGGTGTTGTTATTTGCGGCTTCAGTCTGGTTGTTTCGCACGCTGCCCGGCGGCATGTTGCCGGAGCAGGACACCGGCCAGCTGAATGGTTTTGTCCGTGGCGATGATGGCTTTTCTTATCAGCTGATGCAGCCAAAAATCGAAGCTTACCGCCAATATCTGCTGAAAGATCCGGCGATTGCCGATGTCACCGGCGCCAGTGGTGGCGCGATGGGCACCAGTAATTCATTCCTGCGCATCCGGTTAAAACCATTGGACGAACGCGGAGTTTCGGCGCAGGAAGTCGTCAACCGCATCCGCGCTGGCGCACCGGTGATCCCGGGCGGCATGATGTTTTTAAGTGTCGATCAGGACATCCGGCTGGCGTCACCTTTTGCCAGTTCCGACTATGAACTGCTACTGATGTCGGGCGATCTGAAACTGCTGAAAAGCTGGTCGAAGAAAATCGCCAAGTCGATGCAGGAATTGCCGGAGCTGGTCGACGTGAATACGCCGGGGGGCGAGGACACCCAACAAATTGTGTTGTCGGTTGACCGTGAAGCGGCGCAGCGACTCGGCGTTGATATGCGTGCGGTCGCCACGCTGCTGAACAATTCATTTTCACAACGTCAGGTTGCGACGCTGTATGACGAAATGAACCAGTACCGGGTCGTGATGGAGTTGTTGCCAGGCTACACCGCTCAGCCGGAAGTGCTGAAACAGCTGCAGTTAATCAATAGCCGTGGTGAGCGGGTGCCGCTCAGCGCCTTTACCAGTTATCAGTATGGCCTGTCGAATGACCGTATTCGTCGCGACAATCAATTCGCCGCACAAGGGATCGGCTATGCCCTGGCCGAAGGGGTCAGCGCACAACAAGCGGATGCTGCACTGGACCGGATGCTGGCCGAATTGATGGTGCCGACGGCAATTTATGCGCTTAATGGTGAATATCAGCGCAACGCGGTGTTCAGTCAGGGCGACCAGCTGTGGTTGTTTATCGGTGTGGTGCTGGCGGTGTATCTGCTGCTTGGTATTTTGTATGAAAGCACGCTGCAGCCGCTGGTGATCCTGTCGACTTTGCCCTGTACAGCGCTTGGTGCATTGCTGGCGCTGTATCTGACTGACACGCCGCTGAATTTAATAGCCCAGCTTGGTTTGTTCCTGCTGATTGGTATTGTGATGAAAAACGCTATCTTGCTGGTCGATTTTGCCTTAGCCGCTGAACGTCAGCAGGGCCTGTCACCACTTGAAGCCATAGTACTGGCCGGTCAGCAACGGCTACGGCCTATTCTGATGACCAACTGCGCCGCGATGCTGGGTGCGGTACCGCTGCTGCTTGGTATGGGCGAAGGCTCGGAGCTTCGACAACCACTCGGCACCAGCATTGTCGGTGGTTTATTGCTCAGCCAACTGTTCACGCTGTATAGCACGCCGGCGGTGTATCTGATGTTAAGCCGGTTCAGGCGTAAGGCCAGTCGTGCCAGCGTGCCGGCGACAGAGCTGTAAGGTCAGTTGCTTACAGCACAGTCCGGTCTGCTGCATAGGTCTGATACAAGGGTAACATCGCGGCGCCAAGCAGCATTGCGTTAGCGCCGAGGCTGCCTTGCTGCAGCGTTGGAGCCAGCAAACCAAATGTGGGCCAGGTTTGTAGTTGCTGTTGTATGCCGGCCAGCAGCGGCGCAAGATCGGGTGCTGTGCTGCTGTCGATAATGACTAGCGGAATATCCAACAGCGCCATAGCCGCTTGCAGCCCTGTGCTAATTGCGTCGGCATCTGGCTGTTGTAGCAACAACTGGCCTTGTGTCACCGGTAACACCGCCAGATGAGCGGCGTTACCGTGGCGGCCACGCCACAGCTGACCGTTGAGCACTAACCCTCCTGCGACCAGTTGGTCGAGATACAAATACAAAAAATCAGTTGCCGCCGGTTTGCCAAGCCACAACTCAGCTGCAGCAGCGGCAGAGCCATCATTTTCCAGATAAACCGGTACCTCGAGTTCAGTCTGTAACGCGGTTGCGAGATCAACGCCTTGCCAGGCCTGTTGCAAAGCCTGTAGCTGCTGCGCCGTCAGCTGCGGGTATAAGCGGGCAGCAAACTGACTATTGCCGGCAAACCAGGGCATGGCGAGGCCAATACCACAGAGTCGCTCCAGCTGCAGTGCGGACAGCTGCGTCAATAACTGCCGGGTTTGCTGTAATAAGGCGGGCTGAACTTGCTGCGGCAGCCAGTCGCTTAAGGGGCAGCACTGGCGGCGCAGAATATTGCCGCAGAAATCGACGAGAACTAGCTGCAATTGGGTGCGCTGCAGCTGAATACCAATACTGAACACCGCATCTGGCACAAGCTGATAAAACTGGGTCGGCTGGCCCACACCCAGAGTTTTTTTACCACAGCTCTGCAGCAATCCATCGCGACAAAGGCCGGCGACAATCCGCGTCACTGCTTGTAACGACAAGGCCAGCTCCGTCGCCAGTTCAGGCCTTGAGACCTGACCACGCCGGCGCACGGCGCCCAGGAGTAGTCGGACATTCAGGTCGCCGAGGGTCGCGGAATTTGCTGCTGTTCTCACTGGGATTATCCTCGTCGGCATCATGCTATCAGCACAGTTCAGTATCATATCGCATCTGACTGATTTAGGAGCAGATTTGGCAGAAAGTGAAAGAGCCGACCATACTGCAATGTACCCCCATTAGTAAAACACCTGATTGGGTGTTAACCGACCATTCTCAGGACAGAGGTAAGACACGATGAACTGGCAGAGTATCCGAGTCAAAAGTAGTATTCCGGTGGTGATGTTAGGCGTGAGCCTGCTCGCTGTGATGTTAATGTTCAGCAGTTTAATTGCGATGCAGCATAAAGCGCTGGAAGTGCAGGCCGAGAAATTTTTGCAGGCAATCTCGTTAGTGTTAAACGCGGACCGCGATATTTATCAGGCCAAACTCGCGACTACTCATGTGCTCAGTGGGGTGGGTGATGCCGCCGCGGAGCGCAAAGATTTTGCCGACAATGCGGCGCAGGTGAAAGAACGTTTTGATCAGTATCTGAGTACATTAAAAGCTTATCCTGATATTACCGGCCAATTTTCCGGCTTTGACACACAGTTTCAGCGTTGGCAACAAAGTGCCGTGACTTTGTTGGATAATCAGGATGCCGGCCAAAAAACTGCGTTGGCAGAGCAGGAGCAAACGGAGTTCTCTGCACTACGCGATGTGCTGGACAAGGCTGGAGAAGCTGCATTGGCGCGGTCTGAACAAGAGCAAAAAGAGCTCAATGCCAGTATCTCGATAACAAAAATTTGGGTATACAGCCTGTCGTTGTTACTGCTTGTGATTGCCGGCTGGTTTAGCTATCAGGGGCCGAAAAAACTGGCCGAACAAATCCGCACTTTATCCGCCCGCTTAAGCGATATTGCCAATGGTGATGGTGATTTAACTGCGCGGCTGCAGATCGATACCAAAGATGAAGTGGCTGATTTAGCGCATGAATTCAATAACTTCATTGGGAAGCAATGTGAAATGATCGCGGCCATTTTGCGCCAGGCCAATCAGCTCAGCCAGTTAACCGGACATTTGTCAGAGTCGGCTGACAGGACCAGTGCGATCACGCAGTCACTGAATACGGCCTCAGATTCTATTGTCAGTGCCGTACATGAAATGGCGATGGCGAATAAAGAAATGGCGCAGGTAGCCACGGAAACGGCGCAAGTGTCAGAGCAGGCCAAACGTAGTGCCGGTCAGGGCCTCGAAGTGGTGAAAGTAGTGAACAGCAGCATGCAGAACTTAACCCGTGATGTGCATCAGGCGCTGGGGGCGGCCGAAGAGCTGGAACAAAGCTCTTCGACTATTTCTTCTGTGCTCGAAGTGATCCGCAGCATTGCCGATCAGACCAACTTGTTGGCGCTGAATGCAGCGATCGAAGCGGCACGCGCCGGTGAACATGGCCGTGGTTTTGCGGTGGTGGCGGATGAAGTACGCACGCTGGCGTCACGTACCCAACAAAGCACCAATCATATTCAGCAGATGATTGAGCAGTTGCATCTGCGGGTCACGGAGTCGCGGCAGGCCATCGGGAGTGGTAAAGATAATGCCGATTTGACGGTGAACAACTTCGCCCGCGCTGAACAGGTATTTCAGGACATTATGCAGTCCAGTCTGCAGGTAAATGACATGGCAGTTCGCACTGCGGCTGCCACTGAAGAGCAGACCACAGTGTCGGATGAGATCAGTAAAAACCTGTATGCGCTCAATGATCAGGCGCTGGCGGCCGGTGAAGTGGCGAAACGTAACGATCAGTTATCGAATGAAATCAGCACCTTGTCACAGATGCTGTTTGGTCTGGTGGGTAAGTTTAAAGTCAGTTGAGGCTTGGTTATCAGTAAAAAGGGCGCTTAATTGCGCCCTTGTTGTTTCTCGAACCACTGGTTAAAACGGCCACTGACTTTACCGCTACAGGCCCAGATAATCAGTGCGCCCCAGGCGATAAACGACACGCCGGCCGGTACTGCCGCGATGGCGATATATTTCAGATGTGGCCGGTTAAAAAAGACTGCCAGGATCACCGGTAAAAACCAGATAAACAGTACCAGTGGGATCAGAGTAGCCCAGAACATCGGGCTGGCATTGCTAAAAGTTTGCATCAGTTCGTTCATTAGTCTCTCCGGATGGTTAGGGGGCGGCGACTGCGTATGGTTATTACGCAGTTGATGAATGCATTCTGCCTGAGTGGCTCAGTTGCAGGGAAAAATAATGATAAACGGCGCTCCATCAGGAAAAGCGGCGACTGGAGCCAGTGCAGTGGTTCCGTTATCGCGCCAGGTCAGCTTGCAGTTAACATTTACTTAATGTAACTTGAACAAGACTTTAGTGTCTAAAAAAGGAACATAAGATGTTACGTGTGTGCTCTAAAATGTTGTTGATTGGGGTTGCAGTACTGGCGTCGCAAGCGCATGCGGCCAGCGATTTTTATGCGGTCGCCGGTGCGCAATACAGCCGCAGTGGTGAACCTGTTGATGTGAGCGGCGCCGGTTATCAGCTAGGCGCTGGTTATGTGATCAACCAGCAGTGGTCCGTTGAGCTCAGTGCTGAACAGTTATTTGCGGAAAAGAAGCAAGTTGAACTCGGACAGAGCCGACTGGACAGTGATGCGCTGACACTATCAGTGTTGGGCAAAACCCGGATCAGTGATGATGCTGTGCTGTTTTACCGCGCTGGCGCCAGCAGTGTGGATCATGAGGGTTATTATCCATACGTGGTCAGTAAGAAAACTCTGCCAAATGCCACTGTCGTGACCACAGTTGGTTATAAAGACATAGATGATGATCTGGTTCACGGGGTGTTGGGTCTGGGCCTGGAGCAGAATTTCACTGCGCAGTGGTTTGGCCGGGCAGAAATTGTTCATCTGTTTAAGAAAGACCAGCTGCAGGCAGACACTTTCCGCCTGAGCCTGGGTTACCGCTATTAACCGAATCCTAAGAAGAGCTTTGCTGCGGTAGGCGAATATTTTCCTGCTGCAGCAGGCACTGGTTAATGAAAAATCCGTCTGCTGCCAGAGCTTTGTTGTGTGTGTTTACCGGTGGTATTCCTGAGCCGGATCTTCTGAACATTGTGGCCGCCATAACGGCTGAATGCCACCAGGCGGTGTTTTGGTTCGATGCGAAACCCTGACCTGTTACTGCAATAAGCGCCAGGTCAGCGGAAAGCGGAAGATCTGGCCTTCAGTCGCACCTTTGGCCGCCAGTACATACAGTACCACGGTGACCAACCACAGCAACGGCATCAGACTGATGCCAATAATGCTGATCCCCAGCACGATATAAACCAGCAATACCGTAATGGCGAAATTAAGGCATTCTTTGGCGGTTTCTTTGACAAACACATCGTCACTTTTCAGCAGATACACCGCCAATGGCGCCAGAAAGGCGAAGAAAATTGCCGCGATATGCGTTATGGCCGCAATATTTTTACTGTCTTTATCAGGGGAATGCAGATTGTCCATATGAGTCCTTCCAGGGATTAATTTTTATCGAGGGTCCACAGCAGACTACTGTAGCTCTGGTCAGCTTGTAAACTGTTGTACCAAACCGTGGCGCCAGTATAGGTAAGATGTTGCTTATTTAAGATAAATGTCATATTGGTGAGTTATGTTGTTATTGTTGATTAACAAAATAACAGATTGCCGGCAACAGCGTTTTGCCGGGTAGCAGATCCATCAAACCCAGAGGACCCGATGAAAGCCATTTTCCCGATGTTCACAGCGCTGGCGCTGTGCTGCGCCATGCAAGCGCAGGCCAAACTTGTCATTAGTGAAGTGTTGTACGACGCACCGAACAATGACAGCACCGAAGAATTTGTTGAGATTTTTAATGACGGTTGTACAGCAGTCAGCCTGACCGGTTATAGCCTGGCCGATAATGGTGGCAGCTTTAATTTATCCGGCAGCATCGGCGCTGGTAGCTATTTTGTGGTGGCGAAAAACAGCGCCGCGTTACAGACCTTAACCGGCAAGGTCGCCAATCAAACTGGTATGACATTGTCACTCGGCAATAGCGGTGATTACGTCAAACTGCGTCAAGGCAGTACTGAATTGGATTCGGTGGCCTTTGAAAATGCTATCAGTGGCTGGACTATTGACGCCATAGATAAATCGATTGCGCGTAAAAATGTCGCTGACAGCAATACCGTGAACGACTGGCAAGTCAGCAGCAATGTCGGTAATCCGGGCTCCGGTGCTTTGTCAGCCAGTTGTGGCGGCGGCGGAGATACCGGCGGCGGTGGCACAGGCGATGCGATTAACCTGCCGTCTTATTATGTCAACACCAGTGGCAAAAGCGGTGAAGCGTTAAAAACTGCGCTGAATAATGTTCTGCGCGGCCATGTCCGCCTGAGTTATGCGGAAGTCTGGGATGCTATCAGTTATACCGACGAAGATCCGGCCAATACCAGCAACGTGATCTTATTGTATGCAGGCCGCTCACAAGCCAAAACTTTCCGTGCCGGCACTTCGACTTCACAGGATGCCTGGAACCGTGAACATGTTTGGGCCAAAAGCCATGGTTTCCCGGCGGAATCGCAATATGCCCATACCGACATCCATCATTTAAGACCCGAAGATGTGTCACTGAATTCTACCCGCGGCAACAAAGACTTTGATAATGGCGGCACCGCTATCAGCGAAGCGCCGGCCAATAAGACCGACAGTGACAGCTTTGAACCCCGCGCAGCCGTGAAAGGGGACGTCGCCCGGATGTTGTTTTATATGGACGTGCGCTACGAAGCGGCTGATGACAGCGGCACACCAGATCTGGAAATTCCAAACGTAGCCCCTACCGGCAGCAGCGCGCCAGAAATGGGCAAACTGTGCACACTGGTGACTTGGCATTTGGCTGATCCGGTCGATAGTTTCGAACAACGTCGTAACAATCGCATCTTTGAATTGCAGAAAAACCGCAACCCCTTTATCGACAACCCGCAATGGGTGAAAGCGATTTATGGTCCAACCTGCGGCCTGTAATCTTCTGATGCGGTGAGCCACCCAATAGCCCGTCGGCCTTTACGACGGGCTTTTTTTATGGATTTTCACCAGCAACAGACGACTTGCCG
>JACCDS011425658.1_pt1 | contig 22557 bp, 21 predicted proteins | sample 7446441 | NCBI WGS metagenome assembly JACCDS01 (sample SAMN15323445, study PRJNA562643) | freshwater metagenome | isolation source: river surface water | place: USA:Blue River Watershed | collected 2017-08-17 | reverse complement strand
TTGGCTGCCATCGCTTTGCGTCACCCCTTGCATGCCGCACTTGCTGGCCAGCGTGAATTTTTGGCGGTGTGTTTTCAGCACCTGTCCGACCAAGGTTTCATTGGCGCCAAAACCATAGAGAGCGGCGGTATCGAAAAACGTCACGCCTTGGTCCAAGGCGGTGAGCAAGACCCGCTCGGCCTGCGCAAACGACACCGGAGCACCGTAGGCATGGCTGAGGTTCATGCAGCCCAAGCCGATGGCGCTGACAGAAAAGGAGGCAAGTTGTCGATTTTTCATGGCGCTATCTTAGACCCACACTGGGGCGGACGAACCGCCTCAAAACACTAAAACACCGCTCTCAAGCCGTGGCGGCTTGGCGTGTCCACAACGGCAGGGGTGCCGATTTGTGCAGCACATCTTGGTGCAACCACGTGGCGCTTTTGCGCGCGCGCTCGGCCACGGTTTCCAGCGGCAACTGTTGGTAGTCGTCGTTGAAGACCTCAAAGCTGTAGTCGCCGCGGTAGCCAATGCGGTCGAGTCGCAACACCAAATCGGCCAGTTGCTCGCTGTGCACGCCCTCGCCCGGAAACACCCGGAAGGTGCGGGCAGTGGTCATGCGCTCTTCGAAGGTGGGCGTTTCTTGCCACATGAAGTCGGACAACTGCACCAAGAAAATTTTGGCCGGGTCGAGTTCCTCAATCACATCCAGATCGGTCTTGGCCGCAAAGATATGAAACGAGTCCAGGCCAATGCCCAAGTTGGGGCAATCGGCACGGCAGACCACATCCCAACTGGTCGGAAACTCATTCACCGTGCGGCCCCAAGACAAAGCCTCATAGGCCACCTTGATGCCCAGTGGCACCGCCAACATGGCCAACTTTTTCAAGTCGGCAGCGATCAAGTCGAGGTCGTGTGTCGCATGGCGCGAAGTGGACGAGCAAGCCAGCAAGACCTTGCTGCCGGTGGCCGCACACATCTCGAGCATCGACTTGGCAATGTCCAACTTGTAGCTGTGCAAGTGACCGGACAAGCCTTCAAAATCGCGCAACACCTGAAAGCCCGTGGGCCGCATGCCACTGGCATGCACCGCAGCTACCGCGGCCTTTACCCCACCGGGGTGCGTCACCAAATCGCGCGCCATCAGCATCACCTGAGAAAAACCGGCCGCTTTCATGGCGGCCAATTTGGCCTCCAGCGTGCCAGCCATGGTGATGGTGTCCATGCCGTAGCCGTCAAGCAAGTTCATCACGGCTCCCGGCTTACTGGTGAACCAGTTCAAAGGCCACCGAGCCCAAACTGGCACGCGTCAAGGCACCACGGTCTTCGGGGTGCAACTGGGTGGACTCGACAAACTCAACGCCTTGGGCTTTCAGCGCCTTCACGGCCACCGACACATCTGGCACGCCAAAGCCAATGCGTTGCAGACATTCGGGGCTATCGTCGGCGTCCATCCAAGGCTCTGGCTCGATGAGTTGCCACAAAAACGTGCCGCAGGGGCTTTTCATCAATTTGCCTTTGGGCAAGATGCCAAAGCGCTCGTGGTCTGGAATGCTGCTGAAGTCGAACATGTGCTCGAAATAGGTTTGCCAGTCGGCACTGCGCGCCGCACCGATGTACTGCACCACACCAAAGTAACGCATGCCCGCCAACGCAGGCGGATGGGGGTCTACCGTGGGAATCGGTTTGAAGTCTATGTCGTAGATCGAGAACTCTTCCCAGCGGTCGACAAAATAAAACCGGCTGCCGCCGGGCCCATGAACAGCCGGAATGTGCAGCTCCATGGCTTGGGCATGGCTGCCCACACTCCAAGCGCCCAACTCCATGCAGCGGTTGTGCGCTTTCAAGGCGTCTTGTACCCGAAACGCCACCGCCGAAATCACAGGTTGCCCATCGACGGTGCCACTCACGCGGGCATCGTCAGGGCTGGCGTTGACCACCAAATTCATGCTGCCCTGGCGGTACAGCGTCACTTCACGCGAGCGGTGCCGCGCCACGGGTCGAAAGCCCATGTTCTCCAGCACTTGGCCCAAGGCTTGCGGACGGCTGGTGGCGTATTCGATGAATTCAATGCCGGCAATGCCCAAGCGGTTGGGCATGTCGGGGACGGCTTCGCGGTCAACTTTGTTCAGGGGCATCACTCGACTCCAGTCAGGTCTTCAAAACGATTCGGCAGGATCAGTAATTCAATTGGGCCACTCGGCGCAGCACCTCGGCGGTGGTGGTGGGCAAGCCAAAATATTCTAGGTAAGCAGGAATTTGTTCGTACAGCATGTCAGTGCCTACCTGGGTGCGGCAACCACGGGCTTGCGCCGCTGCCAAAAACGCGGTGGTTTCGGCCTTCATCACCACTTCGCCGACAAAGGTGTCGGGCGACAAGCGCGAGGTATCCAAAGGCAGCGGGTCACCGTCGTTCATGCCCATCGGTGTGGCGTTAACCACCAAATCGTGTCCGGCGGGGTCATTCGAGCCGGTGCGCACCTCGATCTGGGGGCAGTTCTCTCTCAGGCGCTGCGCCAAGGCCTCGCAACTGGCGGCGTTCACATCGAACAAACTGATGGCTGCAATGCCGGCACCGGCCAGTGAGGCTGCGATGGCGCAGCCCACGCCGCCGGTACCGACCACCAACACCCGTTTACCGGTCAAATCAAAACCTTTGCGCTGCACGCCGCGCACAAAACCTGCGCCATCGAACATGTCGCCCACCAAGCGTCCGTCGGCCAGCCGTTTCACCGCATTGCAAGCCCCCGCAACGCGTACGGTGGCGGTCACTTCGTCCAACAAACCCACCGTGGTGACTTTGTGCGGCATGGTGATCAACGCGCCGCGAATGTTCTCGAGGGTGAACACCGACTTCAAAAACGCCGGGTAATGGTGCGGCTGGCAACCCATCGGCACCACCACCGCATTGATACCCGCCTCTTGAAAGTACGGGTTGTAAATCATCGGCGACTTGAAAGTGTGTGTGGGGTATCCGATGTGAGCGATGAGCTCGGTGTTGCCGTTGATCATGGTGCAAGAAAAAACAATAAATCAGGCCGCTCGTGCAGCCGACACGCCAGCGCGCAAGGCCAACAAATAGCTGTCAGCGCCGAAGCCGCAAATTTGTCCTTTCACAATTTCAGCAAACACTGACTTGTGGCGGAACTCTTCACGCGCGTGAATGTTGGACATGTGCAATTCGACCACAGGGCAGGTGAGCACGGCCAAGGCATCGCGAATGGCATAGCTGTAATGGGTCCAAGCGCCAGCATTGATCAGGACTGCGTCGACTTTGTCGGCATAGGCCTGATGAATGCGTTCGCACATGTCACCTTCGTGGTTGGTCTGAAAGCACTCGACCTCGGCACCCAGCTCTTGGCCTAGCGCTTGCAAGTTGGCATTGATCTCATCGAGGGTGATGGTGCCGTATTGCTTGGGGTCGCGTTTGCCAAACATGTTGTGGTTCACGCCGTGCAGCATCAAGACTTTCATGACTCATCCTTCAGAAAACTGAGCGGTCTTCGCCGTGTCAACGGCGAAGACCTGGGGGGTTTTATTTGCCCGATTTCTTGGCAGGCGCTGCTGCAGCTGTACGAACTTTTTCGATTTCAGCTTGCAGTTCCTTGACCAAGTCCTGGCCCACAGTCACGCCATATTTGGCGGTGACTGGGCGCATTTTGTCACGCAGCTTGGCCATTTCGGCTTCGGGCAACTGCGACACTTGCATGCCGTTTTTCTTCAAGTTGTCCAAAATGCTGGCTTCCAAGGCGCGTGCTTTTTCGCGCTGAAATTTGGCCGACTCGGTCACGGCATCGCCGACAATTTTTTGCTCAGCAGACGACAGCTTTTCCCAGAACTTCTTGCTGATCACCACCGACTGGGGGTTGTACTGGTGGCCGGTCAAGGCCAAGTGCTTTTGCACTTCGTACAACTTGGCGCCGTTGATGGTGGCCACGGGGTTTTCTTGGCCGTCCACAGCTTTTTGTTCCAGCGCAGCGTACAACTCAGGGAATGGCAGCGGTGTCGGGTTGGCACCCAAGGCCTTGACCCAGTCGACGTTGATCGGGTTAGGAATCACGCGCAGCTTCAAACCTTCCAGGTCTTCCACCTTGGTGATAGCGCGCTTGCTGTTGGTGATGTTGCGGAAGCCCAGCTCGTAGAAGCCCAGGCCCACAATGCCTTTTTCGTCCAGTTTGGCGTGCAGTTTTTTACCAAAAGCGCCGTCCACTGCGGCATCGGCTTCTTTGCCAGAACCGAACATGAACGGGAAGTCAAAAATGGCGAATTCTTTGACTTGCGCCGCAAAAATGCCGGAGTTCATGGCCGCCATCTCCAAAGTGCCGCCCTGAATGGCCGACACGTTGGCTTGGTCGCTGCCCAAGGCGCCACCGGGGAACACGTTGACTTTGATCTTGCCGCCCGAGTTCTTCTCAACCAGTTCTTTGAACTTCTCCATGCCCAAAACAATGGGGTGACCCGCCGCGTTCTGGTTGGCGAACTTGATGGTTTTGTCTTGTGCCGAAGCCACACCAACCGCCGCCAAAGCGACGCCAGCGATCAGCGATTTGATGAACACACGTTTCATGAGATGTCTCCAGAAAAAAGTAAATTCGGACGTACGCGACCATCAAATGGCTTGTTGTCTGGCGTACCCGTTCAGACAACAAGGCCAGGAATCAATAGAACCAGCGGGCTGGCACCATCACCAAAGCAGGGAAAGCCACCATCGCAAACATGATGGTGAACTGCGCAACCATGAACGGCAAGACCCCTCGGGTGACCTCGTCGATGCTGATCTTGCCCACCCCCGCCACCGCATTGAGCACCGTGCCCACGGGCGGCGTGATCAATCCGATCGCATTGTTGATGATGAACAAAACACCGAAATAAACCGGGTCAATGCCCGCGGCCTTGACCACGGGCATCAGCACCGGGGTCAAGAGCAAGATGGTGGGTGTCATGTCCAAAGCGGTTCCCACCACCATGGTGATGACCATGATGGTCAGCATCAGCAAACGCGGGCTGTCCAGCAAAGGCTGCAGCAAAGCAATCAACTCGCCGGGCAAGTTGGCCACCGTGATGAGCCATGCCGAGACCATGGCCGCGGCCACCAAGAACATGACAATCGCACTGGTTTTGGCCGAGGACACAAACAAGGGGAACAGGTCTTTCAGGCTCAGTTCACGGTAGATGAAGGTCGAGATCAACAAGGCATACACCGCTGCTACCACCGCAGCTTCTGTCGGTGTGAAGACGCCAAACTTCAGACCAAACACCACGATCAGCGGCAGCACCAAGGCCCATGTGGCCTCGCGCATGGCCACCATCACCTCGGCCATGGACTTGCGGGGCGGCACTTGCACCACTTCGCGTCGCGCCAGCCACCACCAGGTCAGCCACAACGCAGCGCCTAACATGATGCCCGGAACAATGCCGGCTAAAAACAATTTGGAAATGGAGACGTTGCCTGCCACCCCAAAAATCACAAAGCCAATGCTCGGCGGAATCACCGGCGCGATGATGCCGGCCGATGCAATCAGGCCCGCCGAGCGGCCTCTGTCGTGGCCCGCCGCCACCATCATGGGCAACAGTAAGGAGGCCAACGCTGCGGCGTCCGCCACAGCCGAGCCTGACAATGCCGCCATGATCACCGCGGCCATGATGGTCACATAACCCAAGCCGCCTTTGATGTGGCCCACGCACGCCATGGCGAAGTTCACGATGCGGCGCGACAAACCGCCTGCGTTCATGATTTCACCGGCCAACATGAAAAATGGCACCGCCAACAGCGGGAAACTGTTCGCACCTTCCAACAGGTTTTGCGCCAAGATTTGCGCATCAAACATGTCCATGTGCCACATCAAGGCCACGCCGCAAATCAGCAAAGAAAACGCGATTGGAATGCCAATGGCCATGGCACCAAGCAAAGAAAAAACAAAAATCGCAATCGTCATATCGTTCTCCAGCGTGCTCAGGACTTGCCCGAACCGCCATGCACAGACTCTTCCGACTCTTGGATCATCACCAAGTCTTCATCACGCATTTGTCCGGTCAACAAGCGCAACAAGTCGGTCAGCAAAATCAAACCACCCAATACCGCAAACACCACGCCGGGCACATAAATCCAAGCCATGGACACTTCCATCACCGCGCTGGTGCTGTCCAAATTGATGACCGCCTGCTGGTAAGCCCCGCTGAACAGCAAAGCGCAAATCCACAGCATCAACACATAGGTCAGGCCCAAACAAAACTTTTTGCCCCGGGGGCTCAACTTGCCCACCAGCATGTCGGTGCCCAAGTGGCCGTGTTCGCGCAAAGCCACGATGGCCCCCATAAAGGTCATCCAGACAAACAACCAGCGCGACAACTCCTCAGACAAGGTGATGCCCGAGTTAAAGCCGTAGCGCATGACCACATTGCCAAACACCAAGATCACCATCACGGCCAGACACAGCGCGATGACCACGTTGAGCGCTCTGCAAAAACCATCGATGAATTGTTGAACCATTGCTTCACTCCCGAATCCTTACCCATAATGTACGAACTGGTTAGTTTTTCGATATACGGGATTTCCCTAGTCAACAAATGCCCCCTCCACTACCAGTTATGCCGGACTGTGATGGCTGACAAATCGCAAAATCAGATCCACCACATGCGCGCGTTTCAGCGTGTTGGCTTTGTCTTCGCTGGAACGCCCTTGGAAAATCACGCCAAACGTATGCCGGTTAGACACATTGAAAAAAGTGAAGGCTGAAATCGCCGAGTGAATGTCCACCGGATCGAGGCCGCCTCTGAACAGGCCCTGCGCCACACCCCGGTCATAAACATCGCGCACCGAACGAATCGCATTTTGGTTCAGCTGTTGGATGTTGTTGCTTTGCCGCAGGTAGTTGCCACGTTGGATGTTCTCGTTCATCACCAAGCGGATGAAGTCTTCGTTGTCGCGGTGGTGGTCGTACGTGAACTCCACCAAGCGACGCAAGGCTTCGACCGGCGGCAAATCGTCCAAGTGCAAGCCCCCTTCAATGGTCCGCATGCGGCGATAGGCCTCTTCGAGCACCGCCAGATACAGGCCATCTTTACTACCAAAATAGTAATAAATCATGCGCTTGCTGGTGCGGGTGGCCGCCGCAATTTCATCGATGCGCGCGCCGGTCAACCCCTTGTCGGCAAACTCGTGGGTGGCCACTGCCAAAATCTCGGCCATAGTGCGGGCGGGGTCGTTGGTGCGACCAGGCTCCTTGGGCTCCTCGGCCGCTAAGGTTTTGGGCTCTTCAGAATGTACCAGTTGGTTCATTTCGCCAGTATAGGGGCATGGGCGCCCCTCACTTATACGGACAAGCCCTGAGAAAACCTGGGGGTCAGTCCCTTGGGCAGTGGTTATATTTGGCCCAGAAACAACCCGCACAGAAAGTCACCATGACCACTCACGGCAAGATCGGCATGATCGGCATCGGCATGATGGGCCACGGCATCGCCAGCAATTTGCTCAAACACGGCCACCCCTTGACGGTGTTGGAGCACCCCGGCAATCAGCCTCTCGATGCGCTGCTGACCGCAGGCGCGCGCACCGTCAGCAACGCCAAGGCACTGGCCGAACAAGTCGATGTCATTATTTTGTGCGTCACTGGAAGCCCGCAGGTCGAAGCCGTGTTGCTGGGTGAGCAAGGGGTGCTGCAAGGCTTGAAGGCCGACAGTATCGTCATTGACTGCTCGACCGCCATCCCCACGTCCACAGAAAATATAGCGGCACAAGTGCAGGCCCACGGCGGCCGTTTTTTAGACGCGCCGATGACCCGAACGCCCAAAGAGGCAGCCGAAGGCCGTTTGAATTTGTTGGTCGGTGGCGATGCCGAGTTGTTTGCCACCTGCCACCCCTTGTTGTCTTGCTTTGCCGAAAACATCGTGCACACCGGACCGGTCGGTTCGGGCCACCGCATGAAACTGCTGCACAACTATGTGTCGCTCGGCACCGTGACGCTGCTGGCCGAGGCCGCGGCCTGCGCGCAGTTGTCGGGCGTTAACGCGCAGACATTTGTGGATGTGCTGGCCATGGGCGGCGGCTGGGGCGCCGCGCTGGAGCGCCTGAAACCCACGCTGGCCAACGGCGACACCTCAGGTCTGCGCTTTTCGATGAGCAATGCGCTGAAAGACTTGAGTTACTACAACCAAATGGCCGTTGACACCCAGGCCGACCGCACCGTGGCCGAGGCCGTCAAAAACACCTTGCAAACCGCTTGCCAAGAGGGCGATCCACAAGCCTTGGTGCCCGATTTGATCCGCTTGCTGGTGCAACGGTCCACCCCCACCGTCGCATGAGCCCCAACCTTGAACCGCTGGCCGCCCGCGACTGGATCGCGGGCCTCGAAAAAGGACTTCACATCATCGAGGCTTTTGACGCGGCCCACGCGCGCTTGACCGCCACAGAGATGGGCGAGCGCTGCGGCATGACCCGTACCGCCGCCAGACGCTACTTAAAAACACTGGTGCACTTGGGCTATGTCGGCACCGATGGCAAGCTGTATTGGCTGATGCCCCGCATCTTGCGTTTGGGCCATGCCTACATCGAGTCGGCACGGCTGCCTCGCTTGGTGCAACCGTTTTTGCAGCGCATCACCTCGGGCACCGATGAGATCGCCTATTTGGCCGTGCTTGACGGCGACGACACGATCTTCATTGCCCGCAGCGGACTTCAACGGCACACGGCTACCGGCTATATGCCGGGCACACGGCTTCCTGCGCAAGTGACTGCGGCTGGCATGGTCATGTTGGCTTGCGGTGAAGAAGCCGAGATGGACTCTTGGCTGCAATCCCACCAGTTGCGGTCTTTCACCACTTTCACGGTGACCGGTGTGGAAGGGTTTCGCGAACAACTGATGGGATTCAGGCGTCAAGGCTGGTCAGTCTCAGAGCAGCAACTCGAGCTGAACTTCCGAGGCATTGCTGTGCCCTTGCTGGACCGCAACAACAAGATGCATGGCGCCATCAGCATGACCATGCCCATCAACCGCGAAGAAACCGACCACGCCCTGAACCGCATCTTGCCGGTGCTTCAAGAAGCGGCGCGCAATTTGCGGCCGCTCCTCTGAGACCAGCTTCAGGCGGGTTGTGCCGCCGGTTGGCTGGCCGCGCTGGTGGTGTGGGCACCGCCCAAGAACAACCGTTCCATTTGCGGATCGGCCAAAATTTCGGCCGCTGATTTGTAGAGCACCAAACGGCCCGACTCCAGCGCAATGGCATTGTCCGAGTACTTCAAAGCGCTCTTGACGTTTTGCTCCACCATCAACACCGTGGTGCCTTGGTCGGCCAGTTTGCGCAGCAGCTTGAAAACGTCTTGAACCACGATGGGCGACAGGCCAATGGACGGCTCGTCAATCAACAACACCTTGGGGCGCAACAACAAGGCGCGCCCAATTTCGAGCTGCTTTTGCTCACCGCCCGACAAAGCCGAAGCGCGCGAATTGATGCGCTCTTTGACCCGAGGAAAAAACTCCAGCACCTCTGGAATTCGCTCATGGGTGGTCTTCATGCCCAGCGTGATGCCGCCCAACTCGAGGTTTTCGTACACACTCAATTGGCCAAACAAATTGCGCCCCTGTGGCACAAAAGCAATGCCTTCGGCCAGCAGCGCTTTCTGCGTCGCACCGGTGATGTCTTTGCCATGCAACTTGACGGTGCCTTGGCGAGGCTTGAGCAGACCGAACAAGGTTTTGAGCACGGTGGATTTGCCGGCGCCGTTCGGGCCAATCAGCAAAGTGATCGAGCCACTGGGGACCTTGAACGACAGGTTGTTCAGGATCATGAAGTCCTTGTAGCCTGCGACCACATCGTTGAATTCGATGCAAGTGTCTTGGGTGTCTTTGCTGTGAATGCTCATGTCAATTCCCCAAATAGGCGTCCAGCACCTGCTTGTTGGCACGAATTTCATCGGGTGTGCCGATGGCCAAAACCTGGCCCTCTACCATCACCATGATGCGGTGGCAAAGGTCCATCACGAAATCCATGTTGTGCTCAATGACCACAAAGCTGCCTTTGCGGGTTTGGTTGAGTTCTTTCAACAAGGTGCTGATGCCCCCCACCAACGACGGGTTGACCCCAGCGCAGGGTTCGTCCAGCAGTACCAAGTCGGGCTCGCTCATAAACGCCATGGCAATGTCCACCAGCTTTTGTTGGCCGTAGCTCAACTCGCCGGCTTTTTTGTCGGCCACATGGCGAATGTGAAACTGGTCAATCAAGGCATCGGCCTTGGCACCCAGCCCAGAGTCTGAAGGCGCGAACATGCGGCTGAACATGGTGCCTTGGTGCTCTTGCGCCGCCACGATCAAGTTGTCGCGCACGGTCATCTTGCCAAACACCTGCAGGGTCTGAAAGGTTCGACCCACACCGCGCCGGTTCAAGTCCAAAGGGCCAAGTCGCGTGACATCTTCACCATTCAACTCAATCTGGCCCTCGTCGGGGGTGATCTGCCCCAACATGCTGTTGAACAAGGTGGTTTTGCCAGAGCCGTTGGGACCGATGACCCCAAAAATTTCTCCGGGATAAACCTCAAAAGACACGCCGCCCACGGCTTGAATCGCACCATAGGCTTTTTTGAAGTTGGAAACTTTGAGAACAGGCTGAATCATGCTTTGACTCCTGCAGCCGCACGAGCGGCCGACGCATCACGCGATTGACGACGGGCTTTGATGCGGTCAGGAATACTGAGCAAACCATCCGGCAGCCAGATCATCAGCACCACCACTGCCGACCCAAAAACAAACAAATACCAAGCCTGAGCAAAGCGCAACCACTCGGGCAGCACCACGCCCACGGCCGAGCCCAGCACAGGGCCCAAGAAATAACCGGGGCCACCCACCACGACCATCAAATACATCATGATGGAGGCGCCCACGGTGAACAAAGCCGGGTCGATGAACTGCACTTGCGAGGCGTACAAGCCCCCGGCCAAGCCGGCATACACGGCGCCAATCGCAAAGCTGAGCAAGGTGTAGCCCCGGGTGTCGATGCCCAGGCTTTCCGCGCGAATCGCGTTGTCACGCAAAGCGGTGAAGGCCTTGCCCCATGGCGAATTCAACAGGCCCCAGAGCAACAACGCCAGCACAACTGTGAAGCCCAAGACCAAGTAGAAATAAGCCAAGTTGCCATCAAAACTCAGCCCGCCCAAACTGGGTCGCGCGATGTTGTTGATGCCATAGGTGCCACCGGTCAACCACTCCTCGTTGCGCATGACCAACCACAAAGCGGTGTTGAACCCCAAAGTGGCAAAGGCCAAATAGATGGTTTGCACCCGAAGTGCCGGAAAACCCAATGCCAGACCGGTGAAAAAACAGATCAGTGCGGCCAAAGGCAAGCCCAGCCAAAAACTAAAGCCGGCCTTGAGCAAAATCGCCACGGTGTAAGCGCCAATGCCAAAAAAGGCGGCGTGTCCCAAGGACTTTTGACCGGCATAACCCACCGTCAAATTCAGGCCCATGGTGGCGATGATGAAGACCAGCCAAGTGGTCAAAATGTGAATGCCGTAGTTCTTGAGGAAGTTGGGCACGATGATGAGCGCAGCCAAGAGCAGCAACGCCAACAACAGGTTGAGCTTTTTCATACTTTGCGCTCCACTTTCTTGCCAAGCAAACCTTGCGGTTTGAACAAGATCACGACCATGAAGATCACCAAGGCCACCGCGTCTTTGTAGGCAGACGAAATGTAGGCCGCGGCCAAGTTTTCACTGACCCCAACGATCAACCCACCCAACAAAGCACCACGCGAATTGTTGAAGCCGCCAATGATGGCCGCAAAGAAAGCCTTGGTGCCCAGACCTTCACCCATGTCGAACTTGGCCAAGTAGGTGGGGGTCACCAGCAAAGCTGCCGCTGCGGCCAAGATGGCGTTGATGGCAAAGGTGTAAAAAATCATGCGAGGCACATTGATGCCCAGAACCGAAGCACTTTCGGTGTTTTGTGCCACGGCCTGCATGGCACGACCCGTGACGGTTTTGTTCAAGAAGGCTTGTGTGGACACCACCAAGACCATGGCCAAGAAAAAGGTGCCTACATCGGTGGCCGAGAGGGTGACGCCAAAGACATCAAAAATGACATCGGGAAAGACTTGTGGGAAGGGATGCGGTTCTGCGCTGTATCCCGCACGAACCGAGTTGCGCATGGCGATCGACAAGCCGATGGTGGCCACCACGATCGGCATCATGCCGTACTTGAACAACGGATCCACCAAGCCTTTTTTGAACATCCATCCCAAGATCAACACCGACAGCACAACGGTCAGCGTGAAGGCGTAGTAAAGCGAGAAGCCCGAGCCCAACAGGATCACCATCATGAAGGCGGGCAGCATCACGAATTCGCCTTGGGCAAAGTTGATCGTGCCCGAGGCTTGCCACAGCAAGGTGAAGCCCAAAGCGGCCAGCGCATAAATGCTGCCGGTGGCCAGGCCACTGAAAAATAGTTGCAAAAAGTCGGTCATGGAGAACTCCGAAAACAGGGGGTGCAGCCCATTCAAGGGCGGGCTGCAGCGGGCTGAATGCCCGCTAGGCCCGAAAAAAAGCGGACTCAGTAAAGAGTCCGCTTTGATTCAAAAGCGCATCACTTCTTCGCGTTCAGAGCGGGCAGAGTGGCGCTGATGACAGGTTGGCCGTTTTTCACTTCCACCAAGAAGCTTTCGCGGTCCAAGTCACCTTTGTCGTCAAAGCACACATCCATCAAGATGCCAGGGTGTTGCCTGGCGCTGAAGCAGCTGTTGCGAATGGCGGCTGCGGCGGCTTTGCGGTCAATTTTTCCGGCCTTCTCAATGGCCGCTTTCAAGACATACATGCCGGTGTAGCCCTTGATACCGTTGTGGTCAGACTCTGATTTGTATTCGGCTTTGTACTTGGCACCAAAGGCCTTGAACTGCGGGGCATCGACGGTCAGACCGACGTGCGCCAAAGCGCCGTTGGCCGATTCACCAGCCAGCTCGATCACTTTTTGACCTGTCAAAGTGGTTTCGCCAATCAGCATTTTCTTCACGCCTTGCTTGCGGAATTCACGCAGGGCACGGGCCGATTCTTCTTCGTTGGTGTACACAAAGATCGCGTCCGCATCGGTTTGCTTGGCTTTCAAGACGGCCGCAGAAAAGTCAACCTGACCGGCATCGGTGGAGATGTCGGCGACGATTTTGGTCGAGGTGCCTTCGAGCAATTTGGTCAGGGTGTCACGACCCCCTTTGCCGAAGTCGTTGTTCACATAAACGATGGCCAAAGTCTTGGCTTTGCTGTTGATGAACTTGGCCAGTTTGGGGAAAGAAATGCTTTGACCAAAGGCGGTGCGGAACACATAGGGGTTGCCCTGTGCGGTGATTGCAGCGGCTTCACCGCCGGTAAAGTTGGGCGTTTCGCCGCGCTTGGATTCGGCCATCGAAACCATGATCGAGCCCGAATACACAGGACCAAAAACAGCGAAGACATCGTTGTCCACCGCCTTTTGGGTCAAGCCCTTGGCCACGCCAGGGTTGGTCTGGGTGTCTTCGGTCGTGTAGCTGATTTTCTTGCCCAAGATACCGCCTGAGGCGTTGATTTCTTTGATGGCCATTTCAACGCCGTTTTTGAACAAGGTGCCGGCTGTGGTGCCTGGACCTGACAATTCAACGATGTTGGCAATTTTGATGTCTTGAGCTTGCGCCAAGCCCGACACGGCCAAGGCGGCACAAACGGCGAGGGTTTTCAGAGTAGCTTTCACAGAGGTCTCCTTTGGGTTGTCGTCAGGCCATTCAAACGGCCATGGGGTTGAAAAAAACGTTTTTTCCATGCAGCGCAAGGTGGTGAAAATGTAGTGTGCAAAGTCATAACTCAAGTCAAGCGCATTCTTTGTTTTGTTCGATAATCGCTCATGCTCGTACGATAATCGACCGTATCAAGGGTTAGACCTGAGCCCCGGAACTGGGGTCAAGGCGTGTTGCACAGCCAGATAGGCGAACACCAAACCGGGGCCAATCGTGATGCCTGGTGCGGGGTAGACCCCGCCCATGATGGAGTTCATGTCGTTGCCCACGGCGTACAAACCGGCCACCGCTTGGCCTTGGCCATTCAGCACTTGGGCATGTTCGTTGGTTTGCAGACCTTGCGCAGCGCCAATGTCGCCGGGGTAGAGCATGACGGCGTAGAAAGGCGCTTCGCGCAACTCGCCCAAATTGGGGTTCGGCTCGCCCAGCGAGGCATCGCCAATGTTCTGTTGATAAGCCGTGACGCCACGCTGAAATTGTGTATCCACGCCCGTTTTGGCACAGGCATTGTTGTGGGCCACCGACTGCTTCAGGCACTCGGCGGAGATGCCCAGCTTCTGGGCCAATTCGTCCAAAGTGGCGCCTTGGGTTAGATAGCCATCGGCCAAAAAAGGCCCCAAACCTTTGCCGCCAGGCCGCACCATGCCCATGCCGTATCGGCGCAGCGCTTGGGCATCGGCGATCAAATAAGCAGGAGAGGCCTGCGGTGCTGACTGCATGCCCAAAGCAAACAAATGGTAGGACGTGCTCTCGTTGACAAAGCGCTCACCGCGTTGGTTGACGGCGATCATGCCGGGCTTGGCCCGGTCCATCACAAAGTGAGGAAAGACCGCGGTGCTGCCATCGGCGCGCGCGCGCAAGGAGACCGGAGCCCAAAAGGCCGGGCTTTGCGCGCCCTGCCCGTCCACCGCCCCGAGGCGCCGCGCCAACGCCAAGGCTTCGCCCGTGTGACCGGGCGCTGCAGGGCACCACTCGGCGGGAATGCCGGGCAATTTTTGTGCGCGCTCCACAGGGTCGCGGTTGAAGCCCCCGCTGGCCAAGACCACGCCGTGCTTAACCCGCACGCGGCACATCGGGGCCGAGGTGTCGGTGGAGGGTGTCGCCGCCGAGTGGCCCGCGAGATCGCGGCTGTTTTTCAACTGCACCGCCACCACCCGGCCGTCTGCGTCTTGCTCCAATTGGGCTACCGAGGTGTTGAGGGCCAGCGTGGCTTGTGGGTGCTGCGCCAAAGAATGCAACAAACGGGCGACCAGCGCGTTGCCCATCACCAAGCGCGTGCCACGCGGATAGCGCAAGCGGTCCATCAGGTGGCGCCCGACAATGCGCAGCGCGTGTTTGAAGGAAGCCCACGATTGGGTCATCGCCAACAAATGGTTGATGTCGGTGCGGTCCACCATCATGCCGCCGAGCACGGTGAATTCTGGAATCGGTGGGCGCAGCAGCGAGAACAAATCGCCCAGCAAACGGCCATCAAACGGCACCGGCTCAAGGGCTCGACCGCACAAGGTCGAGCCTGGCAAATCGCTGATGTAGTCAGGGTGCTTGGGATAGGGCCGGTATTTCACCGACGACTGCGACTCGATTTTGGCAACCGCCCGAGCCCCTTGCTGTAAAAAGGCTTCACGCAAAGCGGCCGGCGCTTGCGTGCCCACGGCATGGTTCAAATAAGTGGCCGCTTGTTCCAAGGTGTCGTCAGGATTGACTTGGGCGCTGTGGTGCGTGCCTGGCACCCAAGTGGTGCCCGCCGACCAAGCGGTGGTGCCGCCCACCCATTCGGTGCGTTCCACCACCAACACCTGGGCGCCTTCCATGGCCGCAAACACCGCGGCCGACAAGCCTGCGCCACCAGCGCCAATGACCACCCAGTCGTACTCGCTGCCGTCCTGCAGGCCACTGCCCGTGGAGTTCGATGTGTGCCGTGTGTGCGTTGATGAAGCGTCAAGGCCGTGTGGGTAAACCTGCATCTCAGCGCCCCATCAAAAAATCAACCATCAGGTCTTTCACCTGCGCGAACATGTCCGCCCCCGTCAAGGTGGGGCAGCCCAAGGCCCGCGCGGCCTCGATCATGGGCGGCACCGCGGGCGCCGTGATGACGCAGCCCACCCACATCTGCGGGGTCAAGCGGCTGCAATCGATCGGATGGGGATCGCCCGCTTTCATGCCCATCGGGGTGGCGTTGATGGCGATGTCAAAGCCGCTGGGATCGCGGCTGCCCGCGACCACGCGGCACGTGCCCAACGAGGCCAAGCGTTGCACCAAGGCATCGCGCCGGTGGGTGTCTTCGTCATGAATGGCCAGTTCGCGCACGCCCCCTGTGGCCAATGCATGGGCAATGGCCGAACCCGCCCCGCCCGCGCCCACCAACAAGGCTTTTTGGCCATCCAAATTGCAACCCTTCAATATCAACGCCTTCACGTAACCCAAGCCATCAAACATGTCGCCATGCCAGGTGCCATCGGGGTTGCGTCGCAAGGTGTTGATGGATTTCAAAAACGCCCCCCGCTCCGAGGTGGTCGCGCAAAGGTCAAAGTAGGCGAACTTGTGCGGCACCGTGACGATGATGCCGTCAACGTTTTGAGCCAAAGACACGCCTGCGGTCCACGCCGCCAAATCGGCCGGTGCCACATGGGCCGGGATACACAGCGCATTCAGTCCGGCATCTTGGAAAGCTTGGCTCACGCCGGACGGCGATTTCACCTGCGCAATCGGGTCGCCCACGATGAAATACACCCGCGAGGCACCGTCCACATTCAAAGGCTTGATCAAGGTCATGGCGCGCATCATACACAAAAACGGAATTTGATTCCACTTTTGAATTTATTTCCAAAAATCACTATACTTCGTGCATTCCAACCCTTGTAAAGCAGCCCATCTCCATGCAGAAGTTCCCCTTGGCCGTGATCGGTGCGGGCGTGATTGGGCGCACCCACATCGAGCGCATCCTGAGAACACCCGAGTTCGACTTGGTGGGTGTGGCCGAACCCAGCGCGGCGGGACAGCAGTGGTGCCAGGCACAGGGCCTGGTGGTTTTTGCCAACCACGCCGAGTTGCTCAACGCCACACGGCCCCAAGGCGTGGTGATCGCCACGCCAAATGCCACCCACGTTGCGGTGGCGGCCGACTGCATGGCACAGGGCATCGCGGTGTTGATTGAAAAACCCGTGGCCGACACCCTGAGTGCCGCCGAGCATTTGATTCAATTGGAAAAAGACACTGGGGTGCCGGTGTTGGTGGGGCACCATCGCCGGCACAACCCGATCTTGCAGCGGGCGCGCCAAATCATCGCTGAGGGTCGCCTTGGTGATGTGGTGCATGCCCACGTGATGGCCAACTTTTACAAGCCCACGGCTTACTTTGAAGTGCCTTGGCGCCGCCAAAAAGGGGGCGGTCCGGTGTTGATCAACCTGATCCACGACATCGACATGCTGGTGTATCTGTTGGGCGAGGTGCGGGCCGTGCAAGCGCAGTCCTCCAACAAGGTGCGCGGCCTCGAGGTCGAAGACAGTGCCTCGGCCTTGCTCGAATTTGCCTGCGGCACGCAAGCTGTGTTGACGGTTTCGGATACCACGGTTTCCCCTTGGTGCTGGGATTTGTGCGCTGGAGAACAAAGCCAATACCCCCGGCAAGCCGTGTCATCGCACTATTTGGCCGGCACTGAGGGTGCCTTGTCCTTGCCTGATCTGGCGCTATGGCACTACAACGGCGAGCGCCATTGGCACCATGAATTGCAATGCGAGCAAAGCCGTGTGCACGAGATCGATGTCTATGTGCAGCAACTGCGCCACTTTCGCGCGGTTGCCGAGCGACAAGCCCAGCCGCTGTGCTCAACCCTGGAGGCTTGGCGCACTTTGCAAGCCACACAAGCGCTTGTGCAAGCGGCCGAATCCGGCCAACGCCAAATCTGTCCGACCTTTTCAGCCTGAAAGAAATCCCATGAGTGGTGTCCTCGAAAGAACCTTGAGCATCTTGGAGTTGTTGTCCCAACACGGAGAAGGGCTGGAGCTGGGCGCCATTGCCGACCGCCTGGACATTCCCCGCAGTGGCACACACCGCCTGTTGAGCGACTTGGTGCGCTTGGGTTATGTGCGCCAAACGCGCGGCCACGGCGACTATCTGCTGACCACCAAACTGGTGTCCATGGGCTTGAGCTATTTGAGCAACAGCGGCATTGTCGACATTGCGCAACCGCTGCTCAACCGACTGGCTGAGGTCTCTGGCGAGTTGGTGCGCTTGTCGGTGGTGGATGGCGAGCGCCTCACGTGGGTGGCCCGCGCGCAAGGGGCTCGGCAAGGTTTGCGCTATGACCCCGACATGGGCAGCGATGCACGGCTGTCGTGCTCGTCCTCGGGTTGGGCTTTTTTATCGACTCTGAGCGATGACGCTGCGATGGCATTGGTCGCCAAACAAGGCTTGGGCATGCCCGAGCAATTTGGCCCCGCCGCCCCCGCCAATTTGCAAGCTGTCATGGCCGCCGTGACTGCGACGCGTCAGCGCGGTTACAGCATCACCACCGACACCTACACCGCGGGCTTGTCGGCCATGTCGGCACCGGTGCGTTTTGCGGGCCAGTCCGCTTTTGGCGTGCTCACGATTGCCGGGCCCACAGTGCGTTTCACCGCTGAAAAAATGACCGAGCTTGCCCCCGAACTGCTCAGCACGGCGCAGCAACTGGCCGCCTCCAGCGGTGCCTCGCCGTTTTTCAGCCTGACCGCAGAAACCGGCACGGCCCTGCCCGCGGATGGCCGCAAACCCATTTACGCGGTGTGACATGACCTCTGCACCTGCGTCACCCGAACTTGAGCTTGAACCACACCACTGCGACCTCTTGGTGGTGGGCTCGGGCGCGGGGGCCTTGTCGGCGGCAGTGACCGCTGCGCATCTGGGCTTGCGGGTGGTGGTGCTTGAAAAAGACCCCCAATTTGGCGGCACCACCGCTTGGTCGGGAGGGTGGATGTGGGTGCCCCGCAACCCCTTGGCCATCGAGGCCGGCATCGTCGAACGCCTCGAAAAACCCCTGTCTTATCTGCGCCGCGAATTGGGCGAAAAGTTTGACGAATCTCGGGCCATGACATTCTTGACCCAAGGTCCACGCATGGTCGAATTTTTTCGACGCCACACGGCCTTGCAATTCATCGATGGCAATGCCATTCCCGACTTTCATGGCCACACCCCCGATGCCGCCACCGGCGGTCGCTCGATTTGCGCGGCCCCCTTTGATGGCCGACAACTGGGCGCCCACCTGCCCCTTTTGAAACCGCCGCTGCACGAAACCACGCTGTGGGGCATGGGCATCGCTGCCGGGGCCGAGTTGCGTCATTTCTTGAATGCGCGGCGACAACCTGCTTCCATGCTCTATGTGGCGCGCCTGTTGGTGCGCCATGTGCGCGATTTGCTGGTGCACGGACGAGGCACCCGCTTGGTCAATGGCAACGCCTTGGTGGCGGGTTTGGCCAAATCGGCGCTTGACTTGGGGGTGGACATCCGTGTGAACCACCCGGTGGTGCGATTGCTCAAAGACCGCGACCGCGTCACCGGCGCCGTGGCGCAAACACCCCGCGGCCCCCAACACTTTGTGGCTCGCTGCGGTGTGGTCTTGGCCACCGGAGGGTTTCCGCACGACCCTTTGCGCCAACAGCAACTGTTGCCCCACGCACCCACGGGACAAGAGCATTGGTCAGCCGGCAACCCCGGCAACACAGGCGACGGTTTGCGCTTGGGCGAATCCGCGGGCGGTGTGGTGGCGCACGATTTGGTGCAAGCCGCGGCACTCGCGCCGGTCTCTCGTGTGCCGCGATCGGATGGCAGCGTCGCGCATTTCCCGCACCTGATTGAACGCGCCAAGCCCGGCTTGATTGCGGTCACCGCGCAAGGTCGGCGTTTTGCAAACGAAGCCAATTCGTACCACGACTTCATGCAAGACTTACTGAAGGCCACGCCCACGGGCCATCGCCCTGAAGCGTGGCTGGTGTGCGACCACACCTTCATTCGGCATTACGGTTTGGGCGCGGTCAAGCCCGCCCCACTGCCCCTCGGGCCTTGGCTGGCCAACAGCTACCTCCAGTGCGGTCGCAGCTTGGCCGAGTTGGCCCATGCGTGTGGCATTGATGGCGAGACGCTGCAAGCCACTGTGGCGCGTTACAACGCGATGGCCCAAGAGGGCAAGGACCTCGACTTTGGCAAAGGCGAAACCGCTTACAACCGCATTCAGGGCGATGCACAGAATGCCAACGCGCGCGGTCTGCGCAACCCCTGCATGGGGCCACTCGAACGCGGCCCTTTTTATGCCGTCAAAGTGGTGATGGGCAGCTTGGGCACCTTCGCCGGATTGCGCGTGAACGACCATGCCCAAGTGACCGATGCCCAAGGCCAGGCCATTCCTGGTCTCTATGCCGGAGGCAACGACCTCAGCAGCATGATGGGTGGCAACTACCCCGCAGGCGGCATCACGCTGGGGCCCGCCATGACGTTTGGCTTCATTGCGGCGCACCACGCCGCTGGCCGCGACCCGGCTGCCACCGCCGAATATCCACACTCACACCCACATTCCGTTTCTGAACCTTCGAAAGAAAGCCCCATGTACTACGAACTCGCCACCCTGACCCTGCCCTTTGGCACCGCGGCCCAAGCCGCCCAAAACGTCCAGGCATTTGCCACCGCGCCCGATGCCCAGGGTGAACTGTTGGGCTGCTGGTTCAGCGACATTGGCGTGCTCAACCAGATGCTGGTGTTGCGCGGCTTTGCCTCATTGGAAGCACTGCACGCCGAGCGCGAGCGCACCCAAAAACACGCCAGCCCATTCGGCTGTGGCGGCATCTACCAATCGCTTGAGCAACACAGCTACCGCGGCTTCCCTTGGATGAAGCCCGTGCGTCCCAGTGCCGAAAGCGGCATCACCGGCCCGGTCTACGAAATCCGCACTTACGGCATTCAGACCGGTGGCGTGCAACCCACCATTGACTTGTGGGCGCAATACGTACCCGCTCGCGACAAGCTCTCTCCGTGCGTGGTGGCCATGGTGGCTTTGGATGGCCCCCTGCGGTTCACCAACATTTGGGCTTATGACAGTCTGAACGCCCGCAGCCAAATTCGCGCCGAGGCGGTGACCCAAGGCATTTGGCCGCCCAAGGGTGGCCCTGCTCACCTGACCACTCAGATGGTCTCGACCATCGCCATGCCGACCGCCGTGTCGCCCTTGAAATAAACGGCACGCCCGAGTTTCAACATGCGCTCACGCCCCTATTCCCTCGCCTACCTCAGCTCGCACCGCTGCACGCCGGCTGAAGCGATGCAAGTGGCCGCGGCCACGGGCTACTCGTTTGTGGGTCTGCGCTTGTGGCCCAACGCCCCCGGCGCCCCGCAGCAAGTGCTGTTGGGTCAGCCCCAAGTTTTGCAAGAAACGCTGGCCGTGCAGCGCGACACCGGCGTGGGTGTTTTTGATTTAGAGATCATCCGCATCGGCGAACAATTTGACCCACACACCTGGGACGCTCTCTACGACGCGGGTGCGGCCCTGCAAGCACGGGCCATCTTGGTCGCTGGCGACGATGCCGATGAAGCCCGCTTGAGCCAAAACTACGCCCGTTTGTGTGAAGTCATGCGGCCCTTTGGTCTGACGGCCGATTTGGAATTCATGCCTTGGACCGCTGTGAAAGACGCGAAGTCGGCACTGCGCGTTGTGCAAAACGCCGGCATGCCCAGCAACGCGGGCATCTTGGTGGATGCCCTGCACTTTGGCCGCTCAACGACCACGCTGGACGATCTGCGGGCCATCCCCCAAGCCCTGCTGCACTACGCCCAGATATGCGATGCCGAGGCCGGCTTGCATTTCAACACCGAGCAAATGATTCACACCGCCCGCTGCGAACGAAGCCTGCCCGGCGAGGGCACGGTGGACTTACACGGCCTTTTCGGCGTGCTGCCACAAGACTTGCCGATCAGCGTGGAAGTGGTGAACTTTCCACGCGAAAGCGCATGCACCCCGGCGCAATGGGCGCAAACCTGCCTGGCAGCCAGCCGACCCTTCACTGATTGATGCGAGACACCCCATGGAATTTTCTCTGAACGACGAACAAAAAATGTTGATTGAAACGGTGCGCCGTTTCATTGCTGAAGAACTGAAGCCACTGGAAGACACGGTCGAAAACCAAGGTTTTTTGGACAACGCGACCGCACAAGCCCTGCACGAAAAAGCCAAAGCCTTGGGCTTGTACGGCATGAACATGCCGATCGAGTTGGGCGGTGGTGGCCTGTCCAATTTGGACCGCATTTTGTGCGAAGAACAATTTGGCCACACCACCGACATCTTGATTCGGCGCGCCTTTGGCAATGTCTATGAACCCTTGCTGCACTGTCGTGGTGAACAAATTGAGCGCTGGCTGAAACCTGCCGTGGCCGGCACCCGCACCTGCGCCATCACCATCACCGAGTCGGGCGCAGGCTCAGACGCGGCCGGCATCAAAACCCATGCCAAAAAAACCGACACCGGCTGGGTCTTGAGTGGCAGCAAACACTTCATCAGCGATGGCGAGTGGAGCGACTTTTTTCTGGTCTCAGCCAAAACTGGCGAGAAAGAAATTTCGATGTTCATGGTGGACAAAGGACTACCCGGATTCACCGTCGGCAAAGACCAAAAAATGATGGGCCTGCGCGGCACCCCGCACTTGGAACTTTTCTTTGACCAAGTGCCCCTGGAGAATGCAGCCCTGCTGGGCGAAGTCGGTCAAGGCTTCAAGCTGGCCATGAGCGCACTCAATGTGGTGCGGCTGGCCCAAGTGGGTGCCCGCGCGGTGGGCAAGGCCAGCCATGTCTGCGAACTGATGCTGCATTGGGCCCAAG
>JACCDS011804460.1_pt1 | contig 22566 bp, 26 predicted proteins | sample 7446441 | NCBI WGS metagenome assembly JACCDS01 (sample SAMN15323445, study PRJNA562643) | freshwater metagenome | isolation source: river surface water | place: USA:Blue River Watershed | collected 2017-08-17 | reverse complement strand
TGCCTCGACGGCATCACCCGCGACGCCGTGCTGACGATGGCGCGCGACCTCGGCATCGAGATCATCGAGCAGCGCATCACGCGTGACGAGGTCTACTGCGCCGATGAGGCCTTCTTCACCGGCACCGCCGCCGAGATCACGCCGATCCGCGAACTGGACAACCGCCAGATCGGCATCGGCAGCCGCGGTCCGGTCACCGAGAAGCTGCAGTCGCTGTTCTTCGACGTAGTCGGCGGCAAGTCGGACAAGTATCGCCACTGGCTGACCAAGGTCTGAGACCCGCGAAGGAGCCATCAATGAGCCAGCCAGCGCAAGCGATCGAACTCGACGCAAAGGACCTGCCAGCGTACTGCCCCAACCCGGCCATGCCGGCCTGGTCCTCGCATCCGCGTGTGTTCCTCGATTTCGCCGCCAACGGCGAAGCGAAGTGCCCGTATTGCAGCACCGTGTACCAGCTCAAGCCAGGCGTGCACGCTCACTGAGGCACCGCGGCGCGCCGTGTCCCGGCACCCTGCCACACGATGCAGGACAGGCCGGGCGCGGTGCGCAGACCCGCCGCCAGCCGCCCACCTCACGTTTCTTCCCCGATGCCGATTCCGCACAAACCCCTCGCCAGCGCCGATGATGTCGAACAGGCGTTCTACGACGCAGTCGCGCGCGCCGACCTTGAGGCAGTGATGGCGCTGTGGGCCGAGGATGACGAGATCGCCTGCGTGCATCCGGGCGCGCCGCGCCTGCAAGGGCATGCGGCGATCCGGGCGTCATGGGAACTGATCTTCGAGCGCGGCCCGGTGCACATTCGGCCGCGCCACCTGCACGTCTCGCAGAACATGACCTGCTCGGTGCACACCCTGGTCGAGGAAGTCGACGTGCCGGATGACCCCGACTGGCAGGAAGCGCACATCCTCGCCACCAATGTCTACCTGAAGACGCCGCAGGGCTGGCGCATGGTGCTGCACCATGCGTCGATCGCGCCCGGCCGTCCCGCCGAACAAGCGCCGCCGCAAGGCGTGTTGCACTGACCCCGAGGCCGGATGAGCGACTATTCGGCCCCACGCTGGCTGCCCGGCGGCCACCTGCAGACCATCTGGCCGGCCAAGCTGATCCGCACACCCGCAGTGACGCTCAAGCGCGAGCGCTGGGACACCCCAGACGGCGACTTCATCGACGTCGACCTGGTCGAAGGCTTGCCGGGCAAGCCCTTGCTGTTGCTGTTCCATGGCCTCGAAGGTTCGTCATCCAGCCATTACGCGAGGACAATGCTGGCACACATCGAGGCGCTCGGCTGGTCGGGCGCCGTGCCGCACTTCCGCGGCTGCTCAGGCGAACTGAACCGCGCGCCGCGCTTTTACCATTCCGGCGATGCCGACGAAGTCGACTGGATTCTTTCGCGCATGGCGCAGCATCCGCTGGCACGCAATGCGTCCGCCTTTTTCGCTACCGGCGTCTCGCTTGGCGGCAACGCGCTGCTGCGCTGGCTGGGCACGTATGGCCATGACGCCGGCTTTATCGACGCCGCCGCAGCGATTTCCGCGCCGCTCGACCTCGCCGCCGGCGGTGCGGCGCTGTCGTCCGGCTTCAACCGGATCTACACGCAGAGCTTCCTGCGCACCCTGAAGCCAAAATGCCTGGCGAAACTTGAACAGTTCCCGGGACTGTTCGACCGTGAACGCATGCTGGCCGCACGCGACCTGTACGAGTTCGACAATATCGTGACCGCGCCGCTGCATGGCTATCGCGACACCGACGACTACTGGCATCGCGCGAGCGCGAAGCATGTGCTCGACGCGATCCACGTGCCCACGCTGGTGCTGAATGCCCGCAACGACCCCTTCCTGCCCGCGCGGCATCTTCCGCGCAGCGCGTCTGATGCGGTGATCCTGGAGTATCCTGCCGAGGGAGGACATGTCGGCTTCGTGACCGGCCGGGCGCCCGGAACACTGGACTGGCTGCCGCGCCGCATCGTGCGCTTCCTGTGCGAACAAATCAGGCTGAACGATGCCAGAAACGCCGCGGCAGCCTGAGCCGGCTGCCCGCGGTTTTCCTCATAATCCAACGAAGCTTTCGAAAATGGACGAGATCGTCAGGCAAGCCATGGCCAAATGGCCCAACGTGCCGCACTGTCGCGGCTGGCTCGCGCTCGATGCGCGCGGTGTCTTCCGCATGCGCGACGAACATGCGCAGGCAACGAACGCGGCCGGCGACGTGATCCGCCATCCCGCACTGCTGTCCTTCATCTATCGTAACTATAGCCAAGACGAGCACGGCGCGTGGTACTTCCAAAACGGCCCGCAGCGCGTGTATGTGGAACTGGCCGCAACGCCGTACATCGCGCGCACCGTGCCGACGGGCGGCTTCACCGCACATGATGGCGAGCTACTGCCACCCGTCAATCGCGCATGGATCACTGAGGCGGGCCGGCTGGTGCTGGAGGCCGGCGGCAAGATTGCCATGATCGACGATCGCGACCTCGCGGAATGCGTTGCGATGCTGCGCAGGCATGGCTCGCCGCTCGATGACGAGGTACTGCTGGCGTGGCTTGAGCGGATGCAGGGCGAACTGCAGCTCGACACCGGGACGCGACAGGTGCCGGTGCGGCCCCTGCACAGCGCCGCGCTGGCCGCGCGGCTCGGCTTCGACCCGCGCCCGTCGCGGCAGGCCGGCACCGGGGTTAACGTTGCGACGTCCTCCCCGACTTCCCCTGCTTCATGACCTCCTGCCAGCTCGCCTGCAATTCGCGCTCGCGCGCGTCGATGATGGCCTGATCGTAGAAACTGGCATCCGGCGCAGTACGGGCTATCCGAAGCTGCTCAAGCGCAGACGGCAGCGCGCCGGTCAGTGCGTAATACTCAGCCAGAGCCATATGCTGCTGCGCCTGCCGCCCCGTCTCCGCATACGCGCGCGCGAGCGCACGCTGCACGCCGGCGTCCAGGCGATATAGTTGCGCCTGATCGCGCAGAAAGGCGACCGCATCGTCCCTCTTGCCATTGGCCAGCAGCGCCTCGGCATACTGCATCGACAAGGCGCGCGACAACGGGAAACGCAGCCTCCCCTCGGTAGCCAGCGCCAGTGCCTGCGCCGGACGGCGGACAGCCATCTGCAACTCGATATCGAGGCTCTTCAGCAGCGGGGACATCGGGTAGGCCGGCTTGCGATCAACTTCCGCGCGGATCTCGTCGACCAGTGTTTGCGCGCGAGCAGCATCGCGCTGGCGCAAGGCGATCATCGCCAGTCCGAAGCGTGCACCCAAGGCCTGCGCGCGCGCGCCCTGCTTCAGTTGTTCGCCGAACAGGGTCGCCGCGTCACGCAGCCCCTGCGGCGACTCGTCCTGCAACACGCGCAGCCGCGCCTTGAGAAAAGAGAAATCAATACTATCGACGCGCTGGCGATACGGCAGCGTGCGAATGCGCGCGTCGACGTCAGCCATACGCTCGGTAGTCAGCGGGTGTGTCAGCAGGTAGGACGGCACGCGGTCGCTGCGGTTACGCCCGGCAGCCTGCAAACGGCCGAAGAAGCTCACCATGCCATTCAACTCGAAGCCGCCGCCATTCAGGATGCTCACGCCGATGCGGTCGGCCTCGCGTTCCGCATCGCGGCCGAAACTCAGCTGCCGCTGCGCCGCGAGGCCGCTGCCGCCCATCATCGCGGCCGCAGCCAGGTCCGGGCTCGTGCGTGCCGCGAGCGCCGCCAACAGCAGACCGACCATCGGCAGCAGCGAATCTTTTTTCTGCGCGCCGACCATCCGTGCGATGTGCCGCTGCGACACGTGACCGATTTCGTGCGCCAGTACCGACGCCAGCTCGGATTCCGTCTGCGCCGCCAGCACCAGCCCGGTATGCACGCCGATGAAGCCGCCCGGCAGCGCGAAGGCATTCAGCGACGGGTCGCGCACCGCGAAGAAGAAATAATCGTAGCCGGCATCGCCGCGCGCATCGGGCGTGGCCGACAGCAGCGCGCCGCCGAACTGGTTCAGGAAATCCAGCGTGACGGCATCGTCCACATAGTCGGGATCGCGGCGGATGTTATTCATCACCTGCTCGCCGAGCTTGCGCTCCGTCAGCGGCGACAGTTCTTCGCCTTCGGATCCGCCGAGATTGGGCAACGCCTGCGCATGCAGTGCGGCCGGCGCGATCAGTACCGGCGACGCAAGCATGACCGCACCGGCTGCAAACACATGCAGCAAGCGAGAGAATAATCGCGTTCGGAGAGGGCGATGCATGGTGCTATGATACCCGCAACCAATGATTGTTTGCCCCGGCCACACAGACTGAAACTTCCTCGCATGAGCGCCCAGAAAAACAGCCCCACTTCCCCGCCCGGTAACGGCGGCCTCACCCATTTCGACGAGGGCGGTCAGGCCCACATGGTCGATGTCGGCGCGAAGGTGGAAACGCACCGCGTTGCGATTGCCAGTGGCTACATCCGCATGAAGCCACAGACGCTTGCCGTGGTGACGAGTGGCACGGCGAAGAAAGGCGACGTGCTCGGTATCGCACGCATCGCCGCGATCATGGCGGCCAAACGCACGAGCGACCTGATTCCGCTGTGCCACCCGCTCGCACTGACCCGCGTCGCCGTCGAGTTCACGATCAATGAGGCGGACTGCAGCATCATGTGCAACGCGCAGGTCGAAACCCACGGCAAGACAGGCGTCGAAATGGAAGCGCTGACGGCCGTGCAGGTCGGCCTGCTGACCATCTACGATATGTGCAAGGCGATCGACCGCGGCATGGTGATGTCCGACATCCGCGTGATGGAGAAGCATGGCGGCAAGTCGGGCAGCTGGAAGGTTGAGTAGTAATCACTAGCTTGACCTGACCCACTGCCTGAAATTTGGGCAACGCGTGTGTGCTTGGCCGAATTCTGTCCCACTGAGGCAGACAGAATGGCTACCTTCAGACACCGCAATGGCAAATGGCACACTCGCATCGTTCGCCTTGGACACTCACCAATCAGCAAGACCTTCAGTACCCGCTTAGACGCAGAACGGTGGGCTAGGCAAATCGAAGCCCGGATCGACCAAGGCGACTTCGAGAACGACTGCACCGACAGAACATCCACCACGGGTCAGCTCGAAGACCGCTATGTGGATGAGGCCTCTCCGCTGATGAGGAGCGCAGAAGCCGACAGGACCCGGTTAGGAGCCTTGGACCGCAATCCGATCTGTCGGATTGCGGTAAGTGGCCTCACGCCGGCCCGCATCGCAGACGTCCGCGACAGACGACTGGTGCAAGTTTCTGCTGGCACAGATATTCGCGAACTTGCCTACCTGTCGAGCATCATCCGTCACGCTCGCCGCGAGTGGGGAATCAAGGCAGATAGGTCAGTCCGGCTAATCCGGTAACCTGCCACACCGCAGGGCCGCACACGATTGATCAACGCAACTGAGCGCGGTAGGCTGCTAGACGCATTACCCCTCTGCCCACTCGCCGAGTTTGCGCTGCTGTCGATGACAAGGTACTGGTCGTCGAAGTGCGGGTGGGTGCAGACACGGGTTAGTGCATCTAGCGTCAGCTTCCCCTTGGAGAATTCGGGGAGATGCTCAGGGCGCAGGCTGGAGATCACCAGACGGTTCGCTACGTAGACGCAGAACTGGCCTCCACTCAACCCCCTAGCCCAGTAACCTCGCGGGCGTGTGACGAAACCGTACTCCTTCCAGCTGCCTTCTTGCCTGATCCGCTCGCTCTCGCTGCCGGACATCTCGAAGTACACCAGAAAATCACCCTGGCAGATTGCGTAGACACCTGCGGCGACTGAGGGGGTCGCCGGGTTTGGCCAGTCTGCCAAGCGGTGTCAAGGGGAGAACTGCAATGGTGGGTCGGCCGTGTAAACGATGGATGCCACTGTTGACAAGGACGAAACGGTTCGAGGCATAGCGCCAACAAGCACTCGCGGTACCCTCCGACCCAATGGCCTTATAGCTTCCTGGTCAGAGCATCGGGCAATCTGGTCATGAGCTGTTTGAAGGGCTCTTCGCTACCGAGCGCCCTTGAGACAACGAGCGCCCCTTGAATGGCAATCACGGCGTCCCTTGCACGTTCCTCCGCTGCCTCCGCCGGAATCCCAGCCTCCCGGATGACTTCGCAAAGCGTGTCGATCCACGCCTTCACCCCAAGCTTGATCTGCTGTTGAATCACCTCCCCCGGCTCACCCAGGGTCAGGACACCGACCAGGCAGGGTTCTTTGCCGCGGCTATAAAACTGATCCAACGCCTCACACATCGCTGCCAATCGGAGTTTCGGATCGCCCGCCCCTCGGAGCGGGCCCAAGACGTGGTTTTGCATGATCCCCGCCGCATGATCAAAGACAGCGGTCGCCATCTCGTCTTTACCCCCGGGGAATAGATGATAGAGGCTGTTACGCTTGAGCCCCGTTGCAGCCTCAAGCGTCGTGATGGTTGCGCCCTCCTTGCCATGCCTGCGAAATGCAGCGGTCAAGCGGTTTAGAACCTCTTCTTTTGGGAGCAGCGGATGTGCCATTGTCGGTCAGTTGAACGCTTTTTACGCCACAGTCTATCGAAATTCAGCAGTTGACTTCTGAAATCGAGGAGCTTACCCTTTGTTGAACGATCGTTCAAATAGGCATTTAGCACCGTTACGTCGCCGCTCGCTCACACCTCCGCGAACGCCCGACAAACCGGTAAGCCCAATCCAAAACAAAGGCGGGTCGAAAAATGAAAATTGCGCTAGCGATCAATCAGCACAATGAATAGTCATCCATTAGTCGTCCGCAACTTGGACATGCGGTTTTCTCAAGCCGCCAAGGCAGGCTTTCATGCCTTTGTTTGTCTTGCTCTCTTCGTTTTTTTGGTCACTGACACGCGGGCAGCCAGCTTGTTTGGCGATTTATCGTGTAAGGACTGGGGAACGCTGGAGCACAGCCGAAAGAAAGCTTGGACGAACGCTTTTCTCGCACCGCTGAGCCTGACAATTCAAGGATTGAAACGAGCTGCGCAGGATCCTTACAACGACGACCTCAATTCCGCTGAACCTGCTATCCGCAGCATTGATAAGTTCTGCCTCTCACATCCGGGCGAAGGTCCGGCTGACGGCGCAGCCTCGTACCTCAACAAGCTCACCAGCAATTGAGAAAGCGCCAAAAAGCCGGGGTGAAAGCGTAATTGGTAGGGACTACCAAACCGAACATGAAGATCACATGGACAAACACAAGCTTCACAGAAGAGTAACTTTACAAGGCACAACGCACCCTATGCTTTCCCTCTCGCTTTGGGCAGTGCTGGCTGCTCCGCTGTGCTCGGAGAGTCAAGGTTTGCCGTCCGCTCCGGGAACATGGATTTCAAATCCGACTTGTGCCGAATGGAACGGATTGCAGGATCGTTCCAAAGCTCAGTGGGCTTCGGCCTTTCTCTCGACCATGAGCATGGGGCTAAGCCGAGGAAAGCGGGAGCAGAAGCTTAAAGCAGGCCAAGACTTCAGCGAAGCAGTCACCGCGATGGACGCCCATTGTGCTGCCAATCCAAACGCGCAGGCTTCTGAGGCAGCGATCGCCTTCTTGAACTACTAGAGGAACTGCGTCGCCGCCACATCACATCTGAGCGGTAGCACGAGTCTCGGCAGAGTTTGGAAGTGCCGTGGCGCAGCAACGAGACGGCTGCCGCCACCATCAGCACTAATGTAGCGATCGACATTCTTCAGCAGCTCGGACCACGGTTGATCCAATGAGGGCAACCAAAAGGAACAGAGATGCACAGGCAGGGTCAACGACCTGCCCGCCCCGGGCATCGGCCCCTCCGCATGACTTCAAGCACACGATCACTGGCGAAATGCAGCGCGGGGCAAATACCCTCCCGAATCCGCCGACCCAGCGTTGATGATCTCCGGATAGAGCACGCGTCTGCCGCTTTCCTGCTGCCCTCCTGCCCACCCTCCTGCCTGCCCCTTTTGATCGCCCTGCCGGACAGCCCGGAGCCCTCCTGCGCCGCTCCATGCCCAGTTGCACCGATCCTCAGCAGGCCGGGGAAATCGACGGGTTTGGCCAGTCAGCCAAGCGGTGTCAGGCGGAAGCCAGCATCCTGAGCGTTGAGGCCCTCTTGCCCTCCTTTGCGGGAATCAAACCTTTTTGCAAGCGCTGGGCCGCCACTTCAGGGCACGTTACCTTTGATAGAATATTGCTCATTAGAAACGAAAGTCGTTCCTCATAATTAAACTCCCTCCGATCGGAGCGATTTTTAATGCCGAACTCCCTGAGTGCACCGCCGCTTTTCCACAAGTTCACGCTTCCCGGCAATGAGGGCGACCGACTCGCGGCCCTGCGCGCCAGCAAAATCCTGAGCAATGCGCCAATCCACCTGCTCAACGAGCTTGCCCTGTTAGCCCGATTGACGGTGGCAACTGAGCGCGGCTTTGTTGATATCGTCAAAGAGACGACCACTTACGTGCTGGCCCACTCATGTGGTTTCGAAGGCGAGCTGCAGCGCGAGGACTCTTTCTGTGCCACCACGATACTGACCCCGGACGAGGTCATGGTCGTAGAGGATGCGACCCAAGATCCGCGCTTCAAGAATCTGTCGATTGTCGCCGGCGAGCCTTTCATTCGCTTCTACGCAGGAGCGCCCATCTTGTCGCCCGAAGGGCTTCCCATTGGCGCATTGTGCGTGACTGATTCCGCGCCGCGCAAAATGAACAGCGATCAGATTGTGGGGCTCAAAGCGTTGGCGAAGGCAGTGACTGCCCGTCTGGAACTCACGAGGGCGGTCGAAGAGCTGAGTGCAGAGCAGCAGAAATTCCGAGCCTTCATGGATAACGGACCAACGGTCTCATTCATCAAAGATCAGCAGGGTCGCTATGTGTTCGCCAACCAGCGGTTCCTTGACGCGTTCAACATCGATACCGAGAATCTGATTGGAAAGCGCGACAACGAACTCTGGCCAGCCGCTATCGCCGACCCATTGATCGCGCATGACCGCTATGTCTTGTCTCAAAACCAGGCCGTCGAATTGACCGAGGCCGGCCCCAGCGATAGCCAAGGCAATCCGACCTGGTGGCAGTCTTACAAGTTTGTCGTACCCAACGATCAGAAATTGCTCGGAGGGGTTGCGCTGGATGTCACCAACCTGCACCAGATGCAGGAAAAATTCAAACACCTCGCAGGCACGGATGTCCTCACGGGGCTGCCGAATCGAATGTCGCTCAACGAGTCCTTGAGGGAAGCGATGGATCGCCGCAGGGGCAATGGTCACTTGATGGCATTGATGTTCATGGACGTCGATCATTTCAAGCAGGTGAATGATGACTTCGGACATGCAGTGGGTGACCAGGTCCTGATCGGATTTGCCAGCCGTGTCAAGGGTGCAATCCGACATAGCGATTTACTATTCCGTCTCGCCGGAGATGAGTTTGTGGTGGTTCTGGAGAATTTGCGTGATGCAGAGGAGGCCGAGACGGTTGCGCAAAAGATCTACGACACGCTGCGCTCTCCGGTCGTGATTGACGGGCATCCTCACAGAATTTCGGCGAGCATTGGTATCGCCATCGTCGCCCGCGAATCCCGCGATCCTGCGACCTTACTTTCCCAGGCAGACCAGGCCCTGTACGAGGCAAAGCGCGGAGGTCGCGGGCGCTATGCATCAGTCAGCGTCTGACCAACAAGCAACGAGAACACCCAGGCCTTCGGATCTGCGCAAGACTGATCGCGACGATGCGGCTTTGATTGCAGTCGTCAGAGGCCACGGGCAGTCGTCGCCATGCACTGCTCGCGGGCTTATCGCGCCGCGGGACTCCTTGGCAGAGGACAAGCTTTTAGCTGCCGCACGCAGACGCGAGCGGAGTCAGAAAATCGGCGCCGACGCAGCATGAGCGACTCGGGAATGAGGCCACAGCTGCATGGCCATTCAGCGAGCGGACGTACAAGTCAGAATCGTTCTCGAATAGCGATCAGCAACGAGTCAGCAAGAACTAGCGCATCACGCGATTACGACCAGCGTTCTTCGCGGCGTACAAGGCTTTGTCGGCAGACGCCAACAGCTTGGTGACTTCTTCCGTTCCTGCGCCGACTTCCGTCACGCCGATACTGACCGTACAGTGAATATCGCCTGCCTCTGTCTCAACGCGCAAAGCCGCCACTTTCCTGCGAATGCGCTCCGCAATCCGTTCAGCCATGTCCGCACTGGTTGAGGGCAACAAGAGCACAAATTCTTCTCCACCCAGGCGTGCCACGATATCAATGCTGCGAACGCTGTCCTGCAACAGGCGAGCCAGACTGACGATCACTGCGTCGCCGGCGGCGTGTCCGTGGTTGTCGTTGACCAGTTTGAAATGGTCAATGTCAATCAGCAGCAAGGCGATCGGCCTTGGCTTTCTCGCATAGCGCGCCAGTTCCAGTTCAGCTACCTCGAAGAAAGAACGCCGATTGGCCACGCCCGTGAGCTGGTCAATCAATGCCGCTTTCAGCACGGCATCGAGTGATTCGCGGCTATCGGTGATGTCGCGAAGAACCAGGGAATAGCCGGTGGGATGCAACATCGGATCCAGCGGGGTAATCAGGGAATGACCCCAGAAGTCGCTCCCGTCCGCTCGCCGCATCCACCCTTCCGACAAAGACAGTCCGCACGTTCTCGCCTCATGGAGTTGATCTTCGATGCGATCCATCGTCATCGCATCCGGCTTGAAAAAGAAGGAATAGGGCCGGCGACAGACATCGTCCTGCGAGAATCCGGTGACACGCTCCAGGCTGTCATTCCAATGGTCGATGCAGCCCTGTTCGTCGACGATCGTCAGTGCATAGTCCTTCACTCCTGCCACGATGGCGTTTAGCCAGGCCTCGTGACGCTGAAGCAGCCGATCGCGCCGTACGGATTCGGAAATGTCCTGCACCGTCCAAGCGAATGCGTCACCCGATAGTTTGAAAATCGAGACCGCATAACAGGTCGGATGCGGCTCGCCCTGCCAGGTCGATGCGATGATCACCTTGTGCATGTTGACCACCATGCCGGTTTCTTCTCGGTAGGTGTCCAACAAGTGCCGCAACTCCGGCGCAACCGGCTCGAAAGTCTGCAAGACGTTTTTCAGCGTATCGCCCCGGCGCGCCAAGGGCATCAGCAGCTGGACCGCCAGGGGATTGATGAAAGATACCTGACCTTCCAGATCGCATTGCACCAGCCCCACTGGGAGGAGGTACATGAATTGGGTCAACCGTTCGAGTTCGGCGACCGCCAGATGCGTTGCGGCCTTGTTCATGTCACTCAGTCTTTCACTGCGATAAGCAGGTAGCTGTGCGTCGCGCCGGGCGAACACAGCAATCTCAGATCCACGGCGACAGGCGCAAACCTGAATGACAGAACATAAGACATGCTCTCATCGAGCGGCACGTGGCTCCTTTGTGCCGCTTCAATCCGCCCGGCTACCAGCGGATTGTTCATGCAGGGAGCGACGGCAAGAAACAAGTGGCGACCAATGACCTGATCTTGGGAAAGACGGGACAATCGTGACTCAAACTGGTTATAGCGGCGCACTATGCTTTTTTCATCGATGCCAATGACACCGAATTCGAGCCGATCGAGATCTTCCGCTGACGCTGCCTCCAACCATGTTGAATTCATGCTGTTCAGGGAATAAACGGATTCCATGAAGGATTCTTTTTAAAAATTAGTCTCAAATAGTTACGTTAGAGTAACACCGTTATGCCATTCATGCTGATAATGGCGCCCCTGCGGAATGGAGTAGCAGATGTCTCAGAAGCCACACCTGCGCGGAGAAAATTGGCCGAGCGAAAGCGCTTTAATGAGAGCGCTGTCTCTGGCTCTCTGCAGCAGATAAATGCCGGGTCCGGGCACTTGCCAGCACAATCGCTGCTGGAAAATTCGATCAAGAAAGCGGCCATCAGAAAAAAGGGGTAAACGCACCATCAGCCGAGATCGGGCACGCCACCTGATCTATCAGAGAATCCGCAACAAACGTGCGCAAGTCCGGGTAGGCATGGGTCTCTGAACCAGTTTGCCAAGCGACACGGGCTTCCCAAGGCGACCAGAAGCGATCACGGATCAGGGAAAGACCCGCGGTGCCCGGCTGTCGTTACCAAAGCAGATGCGCTTGTGACCTGCAGCATAGCCGTCGCGCTCTTCCGCCGGACACAGGAACCGGCTCCGCAATTACGTTAAGCTCGCGGCGCAGGACAGCCGATGTGATCGACCGCTCAACCAAGGCACCGACCATCTGAACTGACTGCATAGAATCTTTGCGCGTCGATCCAAAATTGAGAAAAACAAGGCGATGAATTTAGGTATGAAATGGGTGGCCGAATACCACGGTCCGAACCCTCTGGCTGGAGGACCCGTGGTGGTGGCCGAGTTGACATGCGCCTCGCTGCCCGCCCCGGAGCAAATTGCGCAAGCCAGCGCGAATCTGTGGGCGCACTCGGGAATGGATGCACCTGAGCAGCCCGGCGGCACGGACGATGTATTGCACGGCCTGGGCGAAACCGCAGCTTGCTGGGCCCGGGCGGCGCTCAATGAAGTGCGCGGTTATGTGCAGCACGCCGGAGCCCGGCGCGTCGGGGGAAGCGTCTTGCTCTGGCTGGGTTTTCACCAGCCGGAGCTCAGTCGCATTGCATTACAGATGGCTCTCCAGGCTTTCGCAAGGATGCTGACCGGCCAAGGTAATCAACAGCGCCTCAAGGAAGAACTCGAGCGCCTCTGGAAGGCTTGCCGAAGCCGTCATCCCGATTTTCAGGCCCGGATCCTCATGGTGGCCGCACGCGAGAAGAATATTCCCTGCCTGCCCTTCTTGCCGGACAGCCGTTATTGGCAGTTCGGTTGGGGTGAAAAATCCCGCGTGTTCTTCGAGACCTCATCCAATGAAGATGGCGCACTAGGTCGGGGGTGGCAGAAGAACAAGGTCGTGTCTAAAGAGCTGATGCAGCTCATTGGCCTGCCGACACCGGCCCACGTTTTGGTCACTCGTGAAGAGGAATTGGCAGCCGCCGTTGCCCTGGTGGGCTTTCCCTGCGTCGTAAAACCACAGGATAGTGGCGGCGGCAGGGGGGTCACCGCCGACATCAACGACAACGCCAATTTGCTACATGCATTCCGGATTGCCCGACAGGTTTCGCGTGGTCCGTTGATGGTCGAGCAACATGTGTCAGGAACCGATTTCCGACTCATGACAGTCAACGGCAAGTTCCTTGCCGCCATCGCGCGCGAGGCATCCTGTTTGGTCGGCGATGGTGCAACGACGGTGCGCGCCCTGCTGGCTGAATTGAACGCGAGCCGCTTCGACAACCTGGTCAAGAGCCGCTATCTGCGCCCCATTGCAGTGGATGATGTGCTGGTACAGCACTTGAGCGCGCAGGGCCTTCAGTTGGACGATGTACTGCCCGTCGGGCAGAAAGTGACTTTGCGCAGCAACGCCAATCGATCGACCGGCGGCATTTGCAGGGACGTGACCGACAGCATTCACCCGGAAGTGCGAGCCATGGCCGAACAATTTGCGCTCGCCATCGGTTTGAAAACTGCCGGACTGGATTACCTTACCCGTGACATCACCCGCCCACCTCGAGAGGCTGGCGGAGCGTTCATCGAGATCAACGCGACGCCAGGCATGGCGGTTTTTGTGGCTGCCGGATGGTCCGAGGCCGCCATCGGCCGCGTGGTGCTGGGAGACAAACCCGGGCGCATCCCGGTTGAACTCAGCATTCTGCCGCCCGACCGTCTGCCGGAAGAGCTCCGGTCTTTGCACGGCAAGCCCTTGGACGATGGCGAGGGTTGGGTGTGTGGCAGCGACCTGCGTATCGGCAGGGCGGCGCTGCGTTGCGAATTGAAGTATCCGTGGAGCGCCGTGCAGGCAGCATTGCGAAACCCCTGCCTGCAGCGGCTTCGCGTCGTTTGCTCGGCGCAGGACATTGAGCGCTTTGGCTTGCCGCTGGATGGTTTCTGCCGGGTGGATCTGCAGGATTCCCGGCTGGGCGCACCGTGGAAGAGCCTGCTCGAAGACGCATGCCCACGGGAGATACAGGCATGAGCCATTGGGACGGACAGGCCAGGCTGCGCCAGATCCTGAGCGGACCCAACCTCGTGAGCCATTGCTCCGGGGCCCTGATCGCATTGACGTTGTCACCCGAGCTGTCGGCTTGGTTGAGCGAGGTGCCGCAGCAAGAAGAGCGGGAAATTTGGGAGCGCAGCTGCGAAGCTGTGCTTGGCAGCGTGGCCCGCATATCTTCGCCACGGCACACGCACGACAACGCCCGCTGGGTGCACCATCTGCTGGCGCTGAACGACGCGCTGCGCATGCACTATTGTATTGAGCAGTCGCCCGCGCAGCTGATTGAGCTGTCACGCCAGCGTCTGCTGGTGTTTGTTCCCTGCGACGATGCCCAACTGGGGCTTCGGGTGACCACGCTATCGGCTGCCCTGCTGTTCGACCTTCTGACTGCGGCACCCGCCACATCGCGACTTCGGCTGATGGAGCCCTTGCCGAACCTGTGGTGCAGTCGCTGGCGCGCTCAGGTGCGAGCGTGGCGCGAGTGGGCCGAGACCGTCGCACTCAACCTGAACGCCCGCTGGGTCGCGCGCGAGGCGGTGCGGCGAGGCGTGCCGTACTACCGGCCGCCGGGCTCGAAGAGCTTGCTGCAGCTCGGCCACGGAGTGCAGCAGCGGCGACTCAATGGCGCCGTGACCGATGCAGTCAACAACGTGGGATTCTCGTGGTCGCAGGATAAATGGCAGACCAGCGAACTGTTTGCGGCGCACGGACTGCCAACCACGCGGTCGCGCCTCGTGGACACCGCAGAGCACGCCGTAGCGGACGCACGAAAGATCGGCTGGCCCGTGGTGATCAAGCCGCGCTCCCTCGGCAAAGGCGCCGGCGTCACCGTGAATGTGCAGGACGAGCCGACGCTGCGCCACGCTTTTGACCTCGCTGCGAGGTTCCGCGCCGGCGTTTTGCTGGAGCGACATGTGCCGGGGGAAGATCATCGGCTGCTGGTCGTGGGCGGCCGCTTCGTGGCCGCAGCGCGGCGCAGGCCGGCGCAGATCCGTGGAGATGGCAAACATACCGTCGCAGAGCTCGTGGAGGATCTGAACCTGTCGCGGTTTCAGTCACGGGCGCCCGGCGTCTACCTGCCTCTCGTACCCATCAAGCTGGATTCAGAGGCACTGAGGATGTTGTCCGCTGCCGGATACCGCCCCGGGGATGTACCGCCGGCCGGCCTGGTGCTGCCCCTGCGTGGCCACGCCAATCTTTCCACGGGCGGATTCGCGGAAGACATCACGCCACAGGTGCATCCGGACAACTGCGAGCTGGCCGAACGTGCAGCGCGGCTGGTGGGGCTGACGATGGCTGGTCTCGATCTGCAAACGGTCGATATCAGTCGCTCATGGCGAGACGTGGGGGGTGCCATTTTGGAGATCAATGCGGGGCCGGCCCTGTGGGTGCACCAACCACGAACGCCCGACTACGATCTGCCCAAGGCCGTGCTGGATGATTTGTTTCCCGCCGCTGCCAATGGCAGAGTACTGACTGCCGGGATCACGGGTAGCTTGGGAAAAACGACCACGTCGCAGATGCTGGCGCACATCCTGATGCATGACGGCCATACCGTAGCAATGACCGGCACCCAAGGGGCTTTCATTAACCAACGGCTACTGCGCAGTGGCGATCTCGCCGGCGGTCGCACGGCACTCTCCTTGTTGCAGGATCCCTCCGTGACCGCGTCGGTGGCGGAGCTGGCGCGAGGCGGACTGATCAAGCGTGGCTTGGGATTCGATTCGCTGGACGTGGGCGCCGTACTGAATGTTCTCGATAATCATGTCGGCCTCGATGGGGTGCAAAGCCGCGCACAAATGGCGCAGGTCAAGCAGTTGGTGGTCCGGCACGCCCGCAAGCTGGCCGTCCTGAATGCTGACGACCCGTTGTGTAGGGCAATGAGCCAAGGAATGAATACCGCCAGGGTGTGTTTCGTGACCGAGGCAGCGGGACCGCACCTGGCCAGCCACATTGCGGCCGGAGGACTGGTCGCAACCCTGCGTAAAGCTGCGCAGGGTCCCTTGCTGAGCTTGCAGCAAGGGACAAGCATCTTGGGTGAGCTGCCGATGGCGGCCATTCCGGCGACTTGGGGTGGCGAATTCCGTCCTGCCATGATCAATGCCTTGTTTGCCGCAGCGCTGGCGCACGGTCTGGGCGTGTCCTTCCCGAAAATTGCAGAGGCTTTGATGGGCTTTACGTCCGACTACCACGGCAATCCCGGACGAATGAACCGCATTTCGGGATTGCCATTTGAGTTGTGGTTGACATGTGCGGATGGACCACGAGCGCTGGGAGAGATCGGCACCTTTATCGCTGGCCGCGGCGGTTCTGGCAGCAAATCGCTGCTCTTTTTTGTCGCAGGCAATCGACCCGATGATTTCATCCGTGCGTCCGCGCAAGCGGTAGCAGGAAAATTCGACCGCTACTACTGTACGGACCTCGACCATGATCGCCGAGGTCGGTCCGAGGGCGAAGTGACTGCGATGCTTGCCGATACACTGCTGCAGTCGGGCGTCGCCGCGCCATCGGTGATGGCGGAGCCGTCCGCGCAACAGGCGATACTGAACGCGTTACGTGACACTCCCCACGGCGGGGTACTGGCAATTTCGATCTACCCGCCGGACAAGGCGATGGCGATCATTCGATCGTGTTGGCCAGAGGCTGTTTGAAGGCGGACGAGTTGTTCCGAACCGATTGTGGCAGCCACCATTTCAATCGTGACTTGGCCGTGATGGCATCGATTCTTGATTGGATTGTCTGCAGGCAAACCCCGATGATTTTTACTGTAAAAATGGTGTTCAATCTTTGAGGCTCGCCGTGATTTCATTCACGTCAAGCCTCACATGATCAGGATTTTCAGCATCCTTCCACTCATTGAGAACCGATCGCTCAAGGTGAATGCCGGCACCTCGTGCTTCAAAACTGCCTTTCCTGCCGAACTGCTCGAACAATTTGACAGTGGCCCGATGACCGCGGAAGCCGTTATGGCCGAGGTCGTCGGCTGGCACGCACGGCCGCTGGAACGGATGTATCCGGCGGTTTTCTTCGATACCCTGCGGGTCAAGGTTCGCGAGGAGGCGTCGGTGCGCAACAAGGCCATCGATCTGGTGCTGGCTGTGCGGACTGCCGCGGTCGTCCACCTGCCTCGGAATGAGACGCCGCCAGACAAGCGACATTGCGCAAACGCAAAGCCGTCACGAAGAAGCGTGCTCTACTAACAATCTTTCCTATCTTCCACTCTCTTCCCAAGCCTCCTACAACGAAATCTTTTCAAAGCAAGGAGCACCACCATGGCCACACAGCCCCCCCCGGTTCCCAACCCCAACCAAGCCCTCTGGGAAAAAGGCGATTTCACTCGTATTGCAGCGACGATGCGCAAAAGCGGCGACGCCTTGGTCAAGACGCTCGACATCCAGCCGGGAGAAAAAGTGCTCGACCTCGGCTGCGGTGACGGTACGACGGCGATTCCGGCAGCCAGGCTGGGCGCTGCGGTGCTCGGCGTGGACATCTCGCGCAATCTGGTCGCTGCGGGCAAGCAGCGCGCTGAAGAGGCTGGTCTGGCCAACTGCCGATTCGAGCATGGCGATGCTTCCCACCTTTCGAATCTTTCGGACCAGAGCTTTGACCGGGTGGTCAGCATCTTCGGCGCCATGTTTGCGCCCAAGCCATTTGACGTGGCAAAGGAAATGGTGCGCGTGACCCGGCACGGTGGCAGCATTGCCATGGGCAACTGGATACCGAACGACCCCACGCTGGTGGCGCAAATCCTGAAGATCAGTTCAGCCTATTCGCCACCACCGCCTGAAGGTTTCATCAGCCCGATTACGTGGGGCATCCGAACCAATGTGGAAGAGCGTTTCATGGCTGCCGGCGTGGCGGCAGCCGACATCAGCTGCTCTGAGGAGACCTATACCTTCGATTTCGACGGCCCGCCTGAAGGATTCCTTGACATGTTCCGGCGGTATTATGGTCCGACGATGAATGCCTTCGAGGCCGCCGAAAAGAACGGGCGCAGCGATGAGCTGGCCAAAGAACTGGAAACACTCTTTGTGCGCCAGAACCGCAGTGGCCGGCCGGATGCCACGTCGATTCCGGCCACCTTCCTTCTGGTCAAAGTCCGGGTCAACTAAAGGTTTCGTCTGCTGGCCGGACGGCAGACTGGCTTTTAGCGCATGACGTAACCGCAGGAGAAATCGAGCAGCTTTTCCGCCATCGCACCCGGCACGAGCTGCACCCATTCCGGATTGGCGACCTGGCCGGATTTCAGCGGCTCGCCGCCGGCGTCCCGCTCCGCGTGCTCACTGACCCACATCGTGCGCGCCTGCCGGAAGCGGCAGTTGAATTCGACCAGCGAGCGGGTCGACCGTACCGTGGCCTCCTTCGGTGTCGCGAGATTGGCCACCTGCCACGCATGGACGATGTAGCCCTTGCGGGTCATCCCCTCTTTCTCGATCGCATACACGTTGCCGTCGGCATCCGTGACCGGCGGTGAATAGGTGGCGGCCTGGACGGGCAGTGCGCTGCAGGCGGCGAGCAAGGCAATGATGAGAATGGATCGGGCAGAGGTGATGGGCATCTTGTCGTAGGATGGGTTGAACTGTTTCAAAGTTTAAATCCTGTCTCTGCGGCTGTCATGAATTTCAGCGTGGCGGCCCCTAACGCAGCCCCAGCGTGAACTGCAGCATCATCGCATTTGCGCCCAGCAGGTTGACCTGTGCCTGCAAGCGCCCCCCGGATTCCCAGCCCAACGCCGGTACGATGGCCGGCGAAAAGCCCGCGTCATTGAGCGGCACTTTGTCCTCGTATTTTCCGCGATAGCCATAGAGCAGGCCAGCTGTCAGCTTCACGAACAAGCCCGGACGATTGAAGACGTCGCGGTAAATTTTCCCCCATGGAAAAATATAGGTCGACGGCTGACCAAAGGAATTGCTGAACAGCGCGATACCGGCCAGTTGTCCATCCGCTCGCTCGCGCTCCATACCGACCAGCCACACGTATTCATGCTCAGGGCGCGGATGGAAATGGGCTGTATACGGCGAGTACATCAGGCCATAGCGATCGCCGGGCTGCGCTCGCAAATCGAAGCCATCCTTGCCGTCATACGCCGAGGCAACGCCCGAAAACAAAAGCGCAGCGGTCATCAGCGACAAGCGAAGGCAACGGTTGGCGATGCAGTTCATCATGTCCGGTTTCGGCAGGTGTGGCGCGCGGGAAGCAGCCCCGGCCAGCAGGTGCCAGCAACGCTGCATGTTCCATTAGAATTCGGGTCAGCGGCGCGCTGTCCCGGGCGCCTCTGCATTATCGCGTCGATTATAAATTCCTGCACGATTCTCCTCCTGATGCAATACCTGGCCATGCCGCGCAGTCCGAAGCGCCTGTTCTTCACCCTGCTTGCGATCACCACGCTGCTCAAGCTCTGGCTTGCGTCGGCAATACCTTTCACCAGCGACGAAGCCTACTTCTACCAATGGGGTGCGCACCCCGACTGGGGCGGCTTTTACGACCATCCGCCGATGGCCGGCTGGTGGCTCTGGGCGCTGCAGCAACTGTCGTCGCACCCGCTGGTGCTGCGACTGCCGGCGGTGCTGCTGTGGATAGCGATCACCTTCGGCATGATGGACCTGATGCGCCGGATGCAGCCGCTGGAAGAGAACCGCCGCTGGCTGCTCGGCAGCCTGTTCCTCGCGTTGCCATTTACCTGGGCGTTAAACCTGATCACGACCGACACGCCGCTGATCCTGTTCCTGTTTTTCTCTGGCTATGCCTTCTTGCGCGCAGAACGCGAGGACAGTCTGCGCTGGCATGCCGTCGCCGGCGTGCTGCTCGGGCTGGCGCTGCTGTCGAAGTATTTTGCCGGCCTGCTGGCGATCACCTATGCGGTCTACCTGCTGCCGCGACGCGGCGGCCTGAAGCGCCTGCTGGTCGTCGCGCTGTGCGCACTGCCGTTCATGCTGCTGAACCTCGCATGGAATCCGACCCACTGCTGGAACAACATCCTGTTCAACCTGATCAACCGGAATCAGGGTTCGCACTTCTCTTTCGAGAATACGGGAATCTACCTCGGCATGATGCTGTACCTGCTAACGCCGTGGACCACATTTGCCCTGTGGCGCGCCGGCCGCTGGCGCGGGCAATGGACGGTGTTGTCGCTGTTCGTCGTGCCGTTCATCTTGTTCCTGCTGCTGTCGTTCTACAAGTCGATTGGCCTGCACTGGGTGCTGGCCTTCCTGCCATTTGTCTTCCTGTTCGCCGGGCTGCGGCTGGACAAATCGCAACTGACGCGCCACTGCCGCTGGAACCTGTGGCTGGGTCTGCCGCATCTGGTCGCGCTGCTGGCGCTTGCCTATGCGCCGACCGACAGCTTCCGCTCGCTGAAGATCCACGCGGATGTGGTCATGCAGCGTGACGGCAAGGCCTGGGTCGCCGCGCTCAGGGAAGACCTGCTGCCGGGGACGGTGCTGATGGCGACCTCGTACAGTCCGGCTTCGGTACTGTCCTACCATGCCGGCGCCTACGTGCCCGTGTTCGGCAGCGGCAGCTTCCATGCGCGCTTCGACGACGACATCACCGACTTCAAGGCGCTCGACGGCCGCGATATCCGCATCACCAGCATACGCCCGCTCGAGGCGGCCGCCTATGCGCCGTATTTCGACCGGGTGCGGGTGCAGGAGAAGCGTATCGGCGGCGCCACTGCGTGGGTGGTGGATGGCAAGGGATTCCGCTTCCAGACGTATTTCGAGCAGGTGCTCAAGCCGGTCGCCGCCAGATATTACCGCGTGCCATCGTTCCTGCCGCTGTATGGCTTCCAGTTCCTGGAGCGCTACGGCGTCATCTGAAAGAAAACTTCTTGTGCCCGACGTAGCTGGTGAACACCGGCACGGTGACGCCAATCGCATGCGCGAACTCGGGCACGAAACGGCTGACGCCGGCCAGCGGCAGCAGGTGGTAGAGCGCCATGCTGATGCCCCAGGTCTGCAGCACCGCGACGCCATTCACCAGCACGAAGAAGAAGGCACTGCGGCGCACCGACTGCGTGCCCTGCGTGAAGACGAACGCGCGCGCGAGGATGAAGGCAGTCACCATGCCGGTCAGGTAGGCGAACACGACCGATGCGGAAAAATCGAGCCAGTGGTTGTAGACGATGCGCGAGCCGAAATTGACACCGGCAGCCAGCCCGCCCGTGAGCAGGAAGACGAGGAACTGCCGCGTCATGAATTGCCGGATCATCGCGGTGCGCCCTCGGCTGCGTCGCGCGCCATCTTGCGGCCGAAGCCGATGCTCTCGGAAATGCCGCGGTCTTCCGGGTAGTAGTACGAGGTATCGGCGACCCACAATCCTTGCACCGGCAGCGCGACCGGCGGCAGGCGGTCGAGGTAGCCGGGCTCGCAGATCGGCTGCGCATGGCGGTAGCGGCTCGCGCGGATGTCGATGAAATCCTCGTCCGTCAGCGTCGGGTTGATCGTCTTCAGGTAGCGCTTTACCTTGGCGATGAACGCTTCGTCACCTTCGGCATATTTCGGATGCTCGCCCGGCATGTAGAACGGCACGTACACAATCGACTGGCCCAGCGGACGCAGGTTCGAATACTCGACCAGCCCCGGGATGTCCATCTCCGGATCGTTCACGTTCAGCCAGAAGTTTTCCGTAACGGGCCTGGCCAGCTTCGCGATCACGCACACCACCGCGATGTTGCGCACCGAGCGGAAAGCCTGCATCACGCCGTCCGGCAAGTCCGGTATCAGCTGCGGCACGTAAGGCAGCGGTATCGTGCTGACCACCTTGTCGAAAGCCTCGACACCGGCGCCGGTCTCGACGCCGGTCACGCGACCCGCATTGATCACGACCTTGCGCACCGGCGCGCGCAATCGGATCTCGCCGCCGTGCGTCTCGATGTCCGCGCGCATGGCCTCCAGCAGCGTGCCGGAGCCCCCTTCGAGGTAACCGAGCTTCTCGCGGAACAAGTCATAGCGCGAGCGGCCGATGCGGCGGATGCGGCTCCATATCCATGCGGCCGACAGGTTGTCCGCATAATCGTAGAACTTGTAGTCGAACAGCCGGCGCCACAGCACCTCCCAGGCCTCGGTACCCACCCAGCGACGGATCCAACCGCCGGCCTCGACGCGGTCGAGCGGCTTCCAGTCGCTCCGTTTGGTCGACAGGAAGGCATGCAGCCCGTAGCGGAATTTCGCCGCAAACGACAGCCCGCGAAACTTCAGCAACGCCACCGGGTTGCCCCAGGGCTGCAGCCGGCGCTGGTACCAGTAGCCCATTTTGGTCTCGACCCAGCGCATCTTGCCGGCGATGCCGAGCTCGTCGAGCACCTGCAGAAAGGCGGCATCGGAGATGCAATGGAAATGGTAGTAGCGCTCGATGGACAGGCCGGAGAAATCGAAGCTGGCCGTCATGCCGCCGACGCGGTCGTCGGCCTCGAAGACCACCGGCGAATGGCCGTCGCGCGCGAGCTGGTAGGCCACGGCCAGTCCCATCGGGCCGGCGCCGAGCACGGCGATGCGCTGCTTGCGGTTTACGGACGCCGTCATCAGAACTCCAGCACGACCGAACCATAGGTCGGGTCGCAGAAGGTTTCTCG
>JACCDS010557072.1_pt1 | contig 22605 bp, 20 predicted proteins | sample 7446441 | NCBI WGS metagenome assembly JACCDS01 (sample SAMN15323445, study PRJNA562643) | freshwater metagenome | isolation source: river surface water | place: USA:Blue River Watershed | collected 2017-08-17 | reverse complement strand
GATTCCTTATGCGGCGCCACCTGTAGGTGAATTCCGTTGGCGTTCGCCACAACCAGTAAAATCTTGGGCAGGAGTTCGTGATGCCAATCAATTTGGACCTAATTGTGCTCAGGCAGGATGGGGAGCTGCTCCAGGAACTATTGCTGAAGGGTCGTCAGAAGATGGTTTGTATCTTAATGTTTGGGTGCCAGCTGGAACTAAACCAGGAGCAAAACTCCCAGTGTTGGTATGGATTCATGGAGGTGCATTTGTATTTGGTAGTGGTTCACAACCTGACTTTTCAGGGGTGCCGTTTGCCAAACAAGGGGTTATTTTAATCACCTTCAATTATCGTCTAGGTCGTCTTGGGTTTTTTGCATTCCCAGCGTTAAGCAAGGAACATCCTGAAGAACCTAAAGGGAATTATGCCTATATGGATCAAATTGCAGCGTTGCAATGGGTTAAGGATAATGTTGCTGCTTTTGGAGGTGATTCAAAGAATGTAACCCTTTTTGGAGAGTCAGCAGGAGGCGTTTCAGTACATTCCTTATTAACGATACCAGCTGCGCAAACACTTTTTCAAAAAGCGATTATTGAGTCAGGTGGTGGTCGTGATGGCGTATTGACGGGAAGACCTATTCATGATGAAAATGCCGACACGCATTACCCAATTTCAGCAGAAACGATTGGTGTAAACTTTGCTCTCAAACACGGAATTGAAGGTACAGATGCCAATGCGTTAGCAAAATTACGTTCGTTGAGTGTTGCAGATATCGTTGATGGTGGCCAGGAAACTAATGGCCCAGGGGGACTCCCTATTTATTCGGGTCCAATTCTAGATGGTAAATTGGTTGTTGAAACAGCAGAGAGTGCCTATAAAGCAGGAAGAGTACCTGCTATTCCTTTACTAATTGGATCTAATAGTGCAGAAGTCCCAGCTGGTTTTGTGAATGCTAAATCGAAAGAAGAATTATTGGCATTATTTGGTAATTTTAAAGAAGAAGCTTCCGCTGCTTATGATAATGACGGAACAACTGATTTCGCTAAAATGTTAAGCTTGGTAAACACCGATAAAGTATGGGCAGAACCTGCACGATTTACAGCCAGAGCATTTGTCTCAAAATCGATACCAGCATATACCTACCTTTTTTCGTATGTTCCTGAATCGATGAAAGCTAGAATGAAATATGGAGCGGCTCATGCCTCTGAAATTCCCTTTGTTTTTGGTAATCTGATAGAACGTGATGGAGTACAATTTGATGAAAAAGATAAAGAAGTAAGTAAAATGATGCAATCGTATTGGGTTAATTTTGCCAAAACCGGAAATCCAAATGGTAAAGGGTTACCTCATTGGTCTATGTATGATAAGACAAAAAATATTATATTTGAATTCAACGCTCAAGGTCCGGCAGAAACTATTTCAGATTACAGAAAATCAAGATTAGATGTCATAGAAAAGGCATTTGAAAGCAACAATTAAAATCAATTATGATGGGATATAAAAAAATACAAAGCTGGAGTATATTTTGTTTGTTATTGTTAATCTCTACTTCATTTTATGCACAAAAAAACACAAAGCAAAAGCCGTTACTAATTGAAGAACAAGGTAGTTTTGCAGTTGGTGGAACAATGATTACCAATCCAGGAACATTCGATCCTTACAAACCCACACCTGATGGGCAAACTTTTAGAGGAGATCATGCGTATGTATTTTATCAAATCCCTGTAAAAGCTCGAAAATATCCTTTAGTCATGTGGCATGGCATTGGTCAGTTTTCTAAAACATGGGAAACTACCGCTGATGGTAGAGAAGGGTATCAAACTATTTTTTTACGAAGAAACTTTCCAGTCTATTTAATAGATCAGCCTAGACGTGGTAATGCGGGTAGAAGTACTGTACCAGCAACGATTAATCCAGTTCCCGACGAACAACAATGGTTTGACGTGTTTCGTATAGGAGTTTGGCCTAATTATTTTGATGGGGTGCAATTTGCAAGAGATAGCGAGTCTTTGAATCAGTATTTCCGTTCGATGACGCCAAGTATTGGAGCTATTGATATTGAAGTTACAACCGATGCCGCCGCTGCACTTTTTGCCAAAATTGGACCAGGAATATTAGTAACACATTCGCATTCTGGTGGAATGGGATGGAAAACAGCCTTGAAAAATGCTAACGTTAAAGCCATTGTTTCGTATGAACCTGGAAGTGGATTCCTTTTCCCCGAAGGTGAAGTGCCATCCCCAATTGCTAGTTCTGCAGGGGCTTTGGAGGCTATAGGGATCCCGAAGAAAGACTTTATGTTGCTTACTAAAATCCCAATTGTGATTTACTACGGTGATAATATTCCTGAAAGTCCATCGGCTAATCCGGGGGCTGACGGATGGAGAGCACGTTTAGCTATGGCAAGATTATGGAGAGATACAGTAAATAAATATGGTGGAGATGTGATTGTGGTACATCTTCCAGAAGTAGGGCTTAAAGGAAATACCCATTTTCCTTTTTCGGATTTGAACAATATACAAGTAGCCGATTTAATGAGTAAATGGCTTAAAGATAAAGGTTTAGATAAATAATTAAATTGCCATGAAACACTATAAAATAATCGGTTCAAATCTATTATGGAGTATTTTATTATTTACTATTCCAATCAAAGCGCAACAAATGACATCTATTGAAAATGGCTTAAGTCAGAAAGAAAAAAGTATAATTATCATTGCTGCTGAAACTGCCAAAGGAGATTTAGAAAATTTAAAAATTGCCTTGTCTAATGGTTTGAACGCCGGATTAACGGTAAACGAAATCAAAGAAATTCTAGTGCATACCTATGCTTATTGTGGTTTTCCAAGGAGTATTCGAGGATTGCAAACTTTCATGGAAGTGATGAATGACCGAAAAATAGAAGAAATTGTCGATCCAGTTGGTAAGGAAGCCTCAGTAGTAAAAGAAGATGGGAATAAATACGAAAGAGGTAAAAAAATCTTAGCAACATTAACGCAAACACCTGCTCCTGAAAAGCTAGTGGGTTATGCCGCTTTTGCACCCATAATTGACACTTTTTTAAAAGAACATTTATTTGCCTCTATTTTTGAAAGAGATGTTTTGACGTATCGTCAGAGAGAATGGGTAACCTTATCAGTAATAAGTGCGATTGGTGATGCAGAGCCTATGCTGAAAGGGCATTTGTCAATTGCTCTTAATTTAGGGGTTTCACCTAAAGAGTTGGAGGAATTTATTGAAGTGATTCAACCTACAATTGGTAGAAATAAATCTAACGCAGCTCAACTAATATTAAACGAAGTACTAAAAAGTAAATAGGTAGAAATGAAAAAAATAGTAATACTACTGGCATTATTGATGCCGATAATTGGAATTAATAAATCTAACGCTCAAAATACTAAAACGCAACAAATGAAAAATCCATATACATTAGTTTATGAGGGAGCTATTATAGAAAATGTAGTAGGCCAAGTCAATATACACCCTGTTTCGTATAAAATTAAAGATATCAATATTGTAGCCAATGTATATACACCTGCGAATTTTGATACTGCAAAAAAATATCCCACTATAGTAATTGCGAATCCTAATGGTGGTGTAAAAGAACAAGTGGCTGGATTGTACGCACAACGATTAGCGAATCAAGGTTATATTACTATTACTGCTGATGCGGCTTACCAGGGTGGAAGTGGAGGGACACCTAGAAATGTTGATAAACCAGCCAATAGAATAGAGGATATACACGCTATGGCGGATTTTATTTCACAATACCAAGGAGTTGATGTTTCCAAATTAGGATTGTTAGGCATTTGTGGAGGAGGAGGATATGCGCTAACTGCAGCGCAATCGGATAAACGTTTTAAAGCGGTTGCTACGGTGAGTATGTTCAACTCAGGTATTGTAAGACGAAATGGGTTTATGAATTCCCAAGTAGCTACTATTCAAGAACGATTACAACAAGCTTCGGAGGCTCGAGCTTTAGAAGCTGCAGGGAAAGAAATTCGCTATACAGCTAATGTGGTTATTACTGATGAAATGGCGGATAAAATGCCTTTTGATTTGTATCGCGAAGGTCATTATTACTACAATAGAACTCATGCTCATCCTAATTCAACATTCAAATACACTATGAGTAGTTTAATGGATTTAATGACGTTTGATGCGAGTACCAATATGGATTTAATTAACCAGCCTTTATTGATGATTGCAGGAAGTAAAGCGGATTCTTTTTATATGACAGAAGATGCTTTTAAGAAAGCAACCAATGCGAAAAATAAGGAATTATTTCAAATCAATGGAGCGACTCATATTCAAACCTATTGGAAACCAGAATACGTGTCTCAAGCAGTTAATAAATTGAAAGATTTTTATCATATCAATCTTTAAAATTTCAAATGAACATTATAATAAAAAAAATCGTTGTATTGATGATTGGACTTTTCGTTTTTCCATGTCAAGCACAAAATAAATTAGCTCAGAAATCAGGTATGGAATCCACATTAATTTTTCCTAAAGGAGACAAAATCAACAATACTAATTTCACAGGAACAGTTTATTTACAAATGCTAATGGCTGCGGATAGTGAAAATCCAACAGCAATAGGGAATGTGACTTTTGAACCTGGCGCAAGAACAAAATGGCATTACCATCCCGCAGGTCAAATACTGATGGTGACAGATGGTGTGGGGTATTATCAAGAGAAAGGGCAACCTAAAAAAATACTTCGAAAAGGAGATGTAATTAAATGTCCTTCCAATGTTCATCATTGGCATGGAGCAAGTCCAGATAGTTATTTTGTTCAAGTTGCGGTTACTAATAATGATAAAGGGAATGCTGTTTGGTTAGAAAAAGTAACAGACGAAGAGTATAACAAGTAGAATTTTTCACAATAAAGAACTATAAAATTAGTAATGTATTAAAATTAATGATACTAAAATCTACCCTCATTGTAAAAGCTGTTTTTTATTTTATATTGAACCCATAACCTTCAGAAAATCAATTAGTTGATTCGATTTTAAATCTATAGCGCTCACAAGTTGAACCAATGACCTTAAATTCATTTTTAAGGTCATTGTTGTTTTATATTGAACCCATAACCTTCAGAAAATCAATTAGTTGGTTCGATTTTAAATCTATAGTGCTCACAAGTTGAACCAATGACCTTAAATGTATTTTTAAGGTCATTGGTTGCTTTATAATTACACTTAATTTTATTTTGAAAGTTAGTTTTATAGTATATTTTTATATCTAACTAGCACTAGTTTTATTAATTATAACTGAAATTATATTTTCTAAACACATTATAAATAATTATTTTTAATATTTGTTTTTCTTTCAAACTAATAACAAACTTTATAACAATAATGATTGATAATAAGAAATAAAATACATCAATTAATACTGCACATTTAGATGAAAATCAAGTATTAGATTAACTTGCAATTAGTGACACCGAAAGATAAAAATAAGAAAAAATAAACTTTTTCAAAAGCCAAATCAAAAAAGTAGTAGATAAAAAACGGGACATTAGTTCCGATTTTTTTATGTCTAGTTGGAAGTACTATTTATTAAATTCTTCTAAAAGATTTATTTGACCAAATTGAAGTTTATTTACAACAGCCTATATAATAATAACAAATTGGTTACATTTTGATAACATGAAACATTTCTAATTTAGTTGACTTTTGTAGTTTAGTATCTATTAATTATTTCAAAAGTTGAATATGATCGAAAATAAAGTTGTTCTCGGAAGTGAAGAATGGTGTTCTTTTCCTGATTTAGGAATACCGGCTATAAAAGCACGGGTAGATTCTGGCGCAAAAACCTCTGCGCTTCATGCAATTAATATTGCTCCATTTGTTAAGAATGACAGTAATTGGGTGAAATTTGATATCAATCCCATTCAAAATAATATTCGAACAATAATTCATTGTGAAGCCCCATTAATTGACAAACGTATTGTTAAAAGCTCCAGTGGGTACAGAGAACAACGCTATGTTATTCAAACTACTTTAAAGTTAGGAGGTCAAACTTGGGAAATTGAAATGACATTGACCAATCGAGATTCAATGGGTTTTCGAATGCTGCTAGGAAGAGAAGCAATGATAGGACGCGTAATTGTAGATCCTGAAAAACAATATTTACTTGAATCACCAACCGAAGAAAATTTGACGGAAGTTTACAAAGGAGCGGTAAAGGAAAAATCGGGGCTTCATATTGGGTTATTGGCGAGCAATCCTGAATTGTATAGTAACAAAAGAATTATGGAAGCTGGAGAAATGCGTGGACATGAAATGCATTTTTTGAATATTAAAGAATGTTATATAAAATTGGATGCCAAAAAACCAGAAATTCATTACCGTGGGGGTAAAATTTTAAATCAATTCGATGCTATTATACCAAGAATTAGACCTAGCGCCACCTTTTATGGTTGTGCATTAACACGACAATTCGAAGCGCTTAAGGTGTTTTGTTTGAATTCTTCGAGAGCAATAACACAATCAAGAGATAAGTTGTTTAGTTTGCAATTGTTGTTGAATCACGGTGTCGAGATACCTACAACAGGATTTGCAAATTCTCCTTTAGACACAGATGATTTGATTACCATGGTGGGAGGACCACCTTTAATTGTAAAATTATTAGAGGGTACACAAGGTAAAGGAGTTGTATTGGCCGAAACCAAAAAAGCAGCCGAAAGCGTAATCAATGCTTTCAAAAGTATTAATGCCAACATATTAGTTCAAGAATTTATAAAAGAAGCCAACGGGAAAGATATTCGTTGTTTTGTTGTTGATGGCAAAGTTGTAGCTGCAATTCAGCGGGAGGCAATACCAGGTGAATTTAGAGCTAATATTCATTTAGGAGGAACTGCATCTGTGGTGAAAGTTACGCAAGAAGAAAAAAGAATCGCGATTAAAGCCGCCAAAGCCATGAATCTTAAAGTAGCGGGTGTGGACATAATCCGTTCTTCCAAAGGACCTTTGTTATTAGAAGTTAATTCGTCTCCAGGTCTTGAAGGAATTGAGGGTGCTACGAATAAAGACATCGCCGGAAAAATGATCAAAGCCATAGAAAAACATTTTAAATTATAAAACGCTACGACTAATTTCAAAATTTGAATGTGCTGAAATACATTCTTTACATAGGTAACGTTTAGTTCACTTTAAGTTCTGTTTTTTATAACATTTAATTGATGTAGTAGTCTCAATAGGAGGTTAATTTTACTCAAAATTAAAGTGTATTTAAAATGAAATTATTTGTAAAACTGATCATGCAAAATAAGCTTTATTATGGCTTAAGTTTTTTGTTAATTTTGATTACGGCAATTTTTTTGAGTTTTATACCTCGAGTTGAAGGTTTTGTTTTTTTGAATAGTTTTCATACTAAAACCTTAAATATAATTTTCAATGCAATTACTTTTTTTGGGGATGGTATATTTACTTTGCTTATTTGTGCTGTGGTTTTAATTTTTTTCAAAAAGCATAGCAATCTTGTTTTTATTTTGCTTCTGGCGTATTTGGGTTCTGGATTATTGGCTCAATTTTTCAAGGCAATCATATACGCCCCACGCCCTAGTTTGTATTTTAAACTCCATAAGTATAACTTGTATTTGGATACTTTTTCGAATAGTAGAGTAGGATTTAATAGTTTCCCTTCAGGACATTCGTCATCTGTTTTTGCTTTATTTACAGTACTTTCTATTTATTGCAAACGAAAATGGGTTTGCTATAGTGCTATTGTATTAGCTGCATTGGTGGGTTATTCCAGAATTTATTTAGCACATCATTTTTTGATTGATGTTTTTGTAGGGGGAATTATTGGACTAGTTTTTGGTACTATTTCAATTATCTGGTTTGACAACAAAGGGGTGCAAATTGTTAAGCGAATTCATGACAAGTTGAAATTTTCCAAGCAAGCTAATTTTACCAATTCAAATTTCATTAATTGATGCTATATCTTAAATTCATTAAATTTGGATTAGTTGGTGGTAGCGGACTAATCATTGATTTTTTTCTTACTTGGCTGTTAAAAGAAAAGTTGCATTTCAATAAATATTTTGCCAATTCGGTTGGGTTTGTTTTGGCGGTTTCCAATAATTATATTTTAAATAGAATCTATACTTTTCAGAATTCTGACTCCAATATTGGGGCGCAATTTACTTGCTTTTTAGTCATTGCACTGATTGGTTTTGGAATTAATATGCTATCGCTTTATTTGCTTCAAACCTACACCAAAACAAATTTTTATATTTCCAAAAGTATAATCACCCTGATTGTTTTTTTGTGGAATTTTGGTGCAAATACTATTTACACTTTCAAATAAAATTGAAATGAAAGTACAACAAAGTAATCTGTATAGGTTAATTTTTATTGCGACTTTACTAAGAGCGCTATTGGCTATTTCAATTGATCTAGGCAATGACGAAGTGTATTATTTAACCTATGCCCAACATTTGCAGTGGAATTATTTTGATCATCCACCAATGGTAGCCTTGCTGATTCGCTTGACTACTTTCAATCTCTATTGTACTGATGCTTTTTTTGTGCGACTGGGTCCAATATTACTTGCGGCAGTTAATACCTATTTGCTCTTTTCGATTGGTTGTAAAATTAAAAATGCTACTACAGGGTTTGTAGCTGCGTTATTATTTACAAGTTCGGTATATACTAGTATTATAGCAGGTGTTTTTATTTTGCCCGATGCACCGCAATTATTTTTTTGGATTATCTGTATTTACTTACTGATCGAAATTGTTACAGGAGCTTCTAGTAAAACGAATTCCAAACTAATTTTATTTGGTTTTTTTGCAGGCTTGTGTACAATGAGCAAAATACATGGTCTGTTTTTATGGGTAGGTTTTGGGATGTATATACTATTATACAACAGAAATTTACTTTTCAACAACTACCTTTATTTGTCTGTTTTAATTTCAATTTTGATTGTTTCTCCAATTCTAATTTGGAATATCGAAAATCAATTTATTACCTATACTTTTCATAGTAATCGTGTCACTTTAGATAGATGGATTAATTTCAGTAGTTTTTTAAGGGAGTTTGTAGGAGGTGCTTTGTATAATAATCCGATTAATTACTTATTGATTGTGATAATGTTGATTGGACTTTATAAATATAAAAAAAATGTTAACCAATCTATCAAACGCTTGTTGTTATGGATGAGCTTGCCCTTAATAGTTATCCTACTATTTATTTCCCTTTTTAGAGATACTTTGCCCCATTGGTCGGGACCGGCTTATGTGAGTTTGATTGTGTTAACAGCGCTTTTTCTCAGTACAACAAGAGTAGAAAAATATAAATTCTCGAAAATGGTCAATGCTGCGTTATTATTGGTAGTGGTTATCACTTTTTCGGGAATTGCATTAATTCGTAATTACCCCGGGACAATTGGTAGTATACTGCCTGAGAGTTTAGGAAAAGGGGATATATCCTTAGATATGTACCAATGGGATTATTTTAAAACTAAATTCAATACGCTCTATACCGATAATTTAAAGAAAAGAAAGACTATCACAAAATTTATAATCAATAACAAATGGTTTCCTGCTGCTCATATTGATAACTATATTGCTCAACCTTTACAATTGCAGTTTGTAGCTTTAGGTAAATTGGAAGATATTCATACCTATGCCTGGTTGAATCGTTATCGAAGTCAACTAAAAAAAGGAGATGATGCCTATTTTATTACGTTTTCAAATACATTTTCAAATCCTAATGATTTGTATGCTACTTCTTTTGAAAAAATTAACAAACCCATTATAATTACTCAATACCGTAATCGATTAGCCGTTCGGAAAATGTTTGTTTACTTAATGGAATCGTATAAAAAATAATTAAATTTTTTGTGATTTTTTTATTTTATATTGAAACTATAACCCTCATAAAATAAATGAGTTGGTTTTGTATCTATAGCACTCATTGGTAAGTATTGAAATTAGTTTGATCTAAAGTGATACGTCTTCTGCCGGTAGGTATTTTTTAATTAATTGTACTATATTTTGATTAGTAGGTATTACGATGTGTTTTATGCAATTTTCGTTATTTTATAAAATAAGTTTACGAAATATAAGTTTATAGAAATGAATAAATAAATTTCTATTTCTACATCGTTTCCAATTGATTTTAAAATGAATTATTTAGTTTGTTCTTCAAAATATTAATTGTATTTTAAATAGCGTTTACATTTTATTTCTATTCAACTAATCCTATAGTGATTTTATAGTAATCAATGATTTGTGATTTTTTCAAAATTTAAAAAAAAACTGGTAGGTACTAGTATGTATAATATAAAAAATAGTGCTATTTTTGAAATTTTAATTTTGTTGCTATTTTAAATTGTTTAGATTGAACTAATACTAATAGTTATTGACATAGTATTATGTTCTTGAATTAGTTATAATTAGTAGTAACTATAAAAAATGTAATTTTATTTATGAATTCAACTCTTGTAACAGCTACCAAAACTTTTTTTAAAAATACTTTTGGTAATGCACCGCAAAAAATAGTATTGTCTCCAGGTAGAATTAATATTATTGGTGAACATATTGATTATAATGATGGTTTTGTTTTGCCAGCTGCTATTGATAAAGTGATTTGCTTTGCTTTTGAAAAAACCAATTCTAAATCTTCAAAAATTATTGCTATTGATTTAAATGAAAGCTTTGAAATTAATTTAGAAGATCCATTATCATTAGATGGGGATATATGGACCAACTATTTTAAAGGTATTTTATTACAATTACAAAATAAAGGTTTAGTTGTTGGAAATTTTAATTGTGTTTTTAGTAGTAGTATTCCAGTAGGTTCTGGCTTGTCTTCCTCGGCCGCATTAGAATGTGGTTTTTTATATGGTTTGAATGAATTATATCATCTTAACATCAAGCCTGTAGATATTGCTTTAATGGGGCAAAGTGCAGAACATTGGGTTGGAATTAATTGTGGTATAATGGATCAGTTTTCAAGTGTGATGGGTAAAGAAAATCACGTTATTAAAATAGATTGCCGTACCCTAGAATATGAGTATCACAAGGCTGATTTTAGTGAATATTCACTCTTGTTGTTTGATAGTAATGTAAAACATTCCTTATTCAGTTCTGCTTATAACCAACGTCGTGAAGAATGCGAACAAGGATTGGCTATTTTGACGTCTCATTTCCCAGAAATAACAAGTTTTAGAGATGCTACTGAATCACAAATATTGAGTATTAAGGATAAAATGACTCATGATGTATTTAAACGAACCTATTATGCTATTAAAGAAATAAAACGAGTTATTCTAGCTTGTGAAGCATTAGACAAAGGTGATATTATAGCATTAGGACAATTAATGTTTGAAACTCATGAAGGACTTTCTAAAGAGTATGAAGTGAGTTGTGCTGAATTAGATATGATTGTGGATACACTTAAAAAAGAACCCGCTGTAGTAGGTTCTCGCTTAATGGGTGGTGGTTTTGGTGGTTGTACAATCAATTTAATTAAGAAAGGTCAAGAAGAAGCGATTAGAACAAAATTAACAAAATTGTACCAAGAAACTTTTGGCATAGAATTAAAAACATATGAGGTTGCTATTGCTAATGGTACTTCAATTTATAATCCTGCATAAATGAGAAAATTTGATATCAATGAAGATCCGCATAGACGATTTAACCCACTAATTAACGAATGGGTTTTAGTATCTCCACATCGTTCAAAAAGACCTTGGCAAGGGCAAAATGAAAAAATACATACTAATGCTTTGCCTCAATACGATCCAGAATGTTATTTATGCCCTGGTAATGTACGTGCCAATGGAATGCATAATCCTGATTACAAAGAATCATTTGTTTTTGACAATGATTTTGCCGCTTTAAAGCAAGAAGAGATTGAATGGGAAAACAACACAAAACCGACATTTTTCAAGGCACAGCCTGAAAGGGGAATTTCAAGAGTAGTTTGTTTTTCACCAAATCATAACGAAACACTACCAGAAATGTCGGTAGAAGCAATAGAACGTACCATCTCTACTTGGCAAAAAGAATATACGGATTTGGGAAGTATAGATTATATTAATTATGTACAGATTTTTGAAAACAAAGGAAGCGTAATGGGATGTAGTAATCCACATCCTCATGGCCAAATATGGGCTCAATCATCGTTACCAACTCAAGTTGAAAAAACACAAGCGAATTTGAAAGCATATTACGATCTGCATCAACGTACATTATTGCAGGATTATGTTCAAGAAGAATTGCAACAACAGGAGCGAATTGTTATTGAAAATGATCATTTTGTAGCTTTAGTTCCATTTTGGGCTATTTGGCCTTTTGAAACAATGATAGTGAGTAAACGAAATGCAACTGCAATTACAGATTTTTCTCCTGAAGAAGTTAGTCATTTTGCCTTGATTTTAAAACAACTTACTACCAAATACGATAATTTATTCGAGACTTCATTCCCATATTCATCGGGAATTCATCAATCGCCAACTGATGGTGAAGAACATCCCGAATGGCATTTTCATATGCATTTTTACCCACCCTTATTACGTTCGGCTACGGTAAAAAAATTCATGGTAGGGTATGAAATGATGGGGGAATCACAACGTGATATCACTCCAGAAAAAAGTGCCGCGATGCTTAGAGAACAATCGAATACACATTATAAGTTGAAATAATATAGGGTTTAGGTAGTGTTAATTAATTTGGATAGTTCATGGGAACTGCTAATCAATAAATAATTTAATTTAGAGAGTAATAAAAAACATTTTAGGGTATTTTAAAACAGAGTTTTCAAACCTTTTAGTATACTCAACTATTCTAAATTAGAAGAAAAGTAGATGCTGTTCATAATTTATCTTACACTATGTCAGAAATGAATGTAATTAAATTATAGCTTATTTGGCATTTTAATCTGTCTTTAGCTTAATTGAATTTACAATGTAAAAAACACATGAATTAATAAAACAATAACAAATCAGGTGTCAATAAAAAAATTAACCTTTGGAACGTTGCCTAACGGACAACAAATAGATAGTTATATCCTTACAAATGAAAATGGAATGGAAGTAACCATTACTAATTATGGAGGAATAATTACTTCTTTAAAAGTTCCTAATAGAGAAGGTAAGTTAGAAGAGGTTGTTTTAGGATTCAATTCTTTAGAGCCATATACCAAACCAAATCCCTATTTTGGGGCAATAATTGGACGTTATGGGAACCGAATAGCAAAAGGTAAATTTAGCTTAGAGGGTAAAGAATATACTTTGTCAATTAATAATGAACCCAATGCATTGCATGGCGGATTAGAAGGGTTTAATTGTGCGGTTTGGAAAGTTATAGAAAGTAAAGTTGAGACTACAACTACGTCTTTAAAATTGAAATATGTGAGTAAGGATATGGAGGAAGGGTATCCTGGAAATTTGACTGTTTTTGTTACGTATACACTTCATAATAGTGACAATTCTCTAAACGTAAGCTATGAAGCTACTACAGATAAAACAACAATAATCAATCTTACACAACATTCATATTTTAATTTGTCAGCTGATTTTACTAAAACTATATTGGATCACGAACTTATTATTGATTCAGATAAATTGGTTATGGTAGATGAAACATTAATTCCTACAGGAGAGTTAAAGGATGTGACCAATAGCGCTTTTGATTTTAGAAAACCTAAATTAGTTGGACAAGATATTGAGGCGAATGAGGAACAGATTACAAGAGGGTTTGGATATGATCATTGCTGGGTTCTAAATAATCACAACAAAGGAATGCGTTTTGCAGCTTCTGCTTATGAAGCTATAAGTGGTCGCCTACTAGAAGTATTTACGGATCAACCAGGAGTTCAATTCTACACAGGAAACTTTCTTGATGGAACATTACCAATGAGAGAAAACGGAACGTATGCACGTCGAACCGGATTTTGTTTAGAAACGCAACACTATCCAGATTCTCCAAATCAAAAAACATTTCCTTCGACAGTTTTACGACCAGAAGAATATTATCAAACTCAAACTACATTTAAATTCTCAATACGATGATTATACACTAAAGTAACTTTCTGATATAGACTTGTAGGGCTATATTTCCACTTATATAGTAAATGGTTTGTTATAAAGATAATGGATTTAGTTAGTTTTTTAGTTAGAAACCCCGAAACTAGTGTTTTTAGTTTTGGGGTTTTGTTTTTTAAGTCAATAAAAGTTTTTTGGGATTTCCATCAAGTAAAAAACGGGATCTGCTATACAAAAACAGGCAGAGAATTTCATTGCAGGCATTTGTAGTTGTCCTTCTACAAAAAAATTTTAAGAGATTAAAAGGGTGTTTTAAAGAGAATTTCTCAAAATTAAACGGCTCGGGTTTTCAATTTGTTTTCTTTTGTTTTGAAAAATCATTTGAGCAAGGGTTTTACCCATAGTTTCAAAATCGGTAGATATAGTGGTAATGCCATTTTGTACTAATTTTTTAAGAGGCGTTTCATTATAGGAAATGACTCCATAGTCGATACCAATTTTAAGTTTATGAGCTTCGGCTTGTTCAATTACTCTTACTAAATCTCGATCATTTGGAATAACGTATACATTTCCTGCTTCCACTTTTTTATGTATAAATTCGGAGTGTATTTCGTGTTTAAAATTGTGCTCTTGACAAAATTTTTTAAAACCTATTTTCATTCCAATTGGTTCTCTAAAGCCCGGAAATATCATTATTAATTTATTGTATTTTAAAAGTTTTTCTTTTGCTTCTACTAGTCCATCATAAATATCTTTTACAAAGTTTTGATGTACAGATGGGTAATTTTTAAGTTTAGCATTGGTTTGATCTAAAATGTATACATCTTCTACGGGTAGTGTTTTAATGATTGATGTAACTTGTGGTAAATTAGTAGGCATTACGATGTACTTGGTGTAATTTCCTTTATTTTCTAGAATAAGTTTTCGGAATATATCTTTGTTGAAATGATGAAAAAAGATATCTATTTCGGCATCGTCCCCAATTGAATTTGAAAAAGAATTGTATAAATCTTCCTTGAAAATATTTAATTCATCAAACAATAGGAAAATACGTTGTTTTGGTTTTGCATGAATACTTTTTACAAAGTATCCTTTGCCAGTTATCGCATATACAATCCCCCTTTTTTTTAATTCGTCATAGGCTTGCAGGACAGTATCTCTGGACAAAGAATGGGATAAACATATCTTGTTGATAGAAGGTAATTTTTCGTCTTTCTGTATAACTTTATCTTTAATTGCATTCTCAATAGAGATTACAATTTGTTTGTATTTAGGAATTCCGATGGTGTTTTTTATAGTAATCAAGGTAGTTTGATTTTTTTCAAAATTAATAAAAAACGGCTAGGTATTACTTGGTCATGCAAAAAATGATATTGAAGTATAGTATGGGTTGGTGTATAACTACAACATGTTTAACAAACTATTTGAATTAGTTTTGTAGTCCTTTTATTCTTGTATATTGTGTCTAAAACCTTCAGTAACGCCAAAAAGTGGTTTGGTTTTTTTGCAATTATTGAAAAGGATTTTCAGTATATTGATTAATCTCAAAGTCAGGAGACTTTGAGTAGAAAGAATTGTAGAAATTATAACGTAATGACCACGCGAAGGGATTGACTTCGTCGAATGTTATTTCGCGCGGTAGCGGGGTGCAATGGAGTAGTGCTTAAGCTATCTAAAACTATTAAAATAAATAAATTTTGTTTCTTTGATTAATGTATTAACATTGTTTTTTTCTTTTGAAAATTTAGATTTTAAAAAATTATAAAAGAACATATAATATCTTTTGTGAATAAATAATAAGTTACTGGCAGTAATTTTTTTAAAAATTCTTTTAGATTCATTTAGATATCCCAATTGATAATAACAATAAGATTTCATCAAATAGAAACTTTCGTAATAGCCATACTCAATAGGTGATGAGTAGTTAAATTTATAATCTAATTCGCAGATTCTAAAAAACTGATAGGACATGTTATATTCTCCTATCAAATTAAAAGTATCAATTAAGGTGTATTGATACATTGGAAAATATGCTTCTTTAGCACTTCCTCTGGGAATGGTCAATTCATTTTTAACGGCAATTTCCTTCCACTGGTTGAGGTTTTTTTCATCCTTATTAAAATAGTAATACAGTAAGTGCGCACTAACATACCTCCCTTGTAGGAATGGATGTAGGTTATTATTTCGTTTTAACTTTGCAAGCTTATTAAAATAATTTGATAATTCTTCTTTGTTGTTTTCTAAAAAGGCCCCAAAGACACGTAAACTGTAAAAAAAGAGATAGGATTCCATAGTTTTTTTAGAACATGCATATTGTCTTAAGCTCTTTTGATAAAACTCTTTTGCTACTAAGTCTATTATAGGAAATCGTTCGAAAAAATAAATCTGTGCCGACTTATTTTTTACTAAAAAACTACTCATTTTTATAAATATACTTTCGTTTTCAATAATTCTTTTTGCAATATTGCCACAGGCTTTTTGGTAATTAAAATCATTTATATCGGAAACCTCTATTGAATAAAAATCTTTAATCAATTGTATTTCGTTTTGACTCAATTGTACTACTTTATTGTAATTGCCTACATAGTCTTTAAGAATTAAAAGGGAGGTATTTCCTATTTCACTTCTATCAGCTATAATACCAAAGAATCTTTTTAATGTAGTGGCGCTAATTTTCTTTCCCGTTGCCTGCCAAATATGATCAGACAATTCGATACAATCCGAACTGTTTTTAATCTCTCTGCCAAAAAGAGTAATTATACTTTCTTTAATTTCATTAGTTGTCATGACCACAAAATTAATCAAATCAGAAGACTGTTTAGTATGTCTTATTTTTTGGACAATATTGGACAATAAAACTGCCTTGATAACTTCTATTTTTGTATAGTTTTAATTTTAAACGGGAGTAATTATTTTTTTGGGAACAATCTTTTGATAAGTTGTAATGTAGAAAGAGGATTTAATTTTTATGCATTTTATGATATTAGAGGTATAGTAACTTTACTGTCAAGTTACGAAACAAAATTTTGCTTTTTGATAATATCCTTCAAATATGAATTTATTTAAAATAAGTGTTGTGGTAAGTTTAGGAATGGTATTAAGCTGTAACCCAACTAGCAATAAAAAGGGAATAGTACAAGACCAGATAAAGGATTCATTACTTGAGAGCCAAAGCGAAAAGTTAGAAGACTTCAAAATTGACAGTATCAAAAAAGTGATTAGTTTATTTAAAAGTGGCGATGTTGACAAGATTTCGGATAAAATTAAATTTCCATTAAATAGAGAATACCCTATACCAAGTATTGCTAATAAAGAAGAATTTAAACACAGATTCAGCGAAGTTTTTGATACAATTCTAATCGCTAAAATTGTTCACTCTAAAATGGAACAATGGGAGCAAATAGGTTGGCGGGGCATTTCATTTGATAATGGGCTTGTATGGATGGCGAATTCTGATGGTGTGATTACATCTGTAAACTATCAAAATGATTTTGAAAAAAAATTAAAACAAAAACTAATAGCAAAAGGCAAACAGCGACTTTATTTTTCATTAAAAACCTTTGAACGGCCCATATATAAAATAGAAACCAAGAATTATTTGATTAGAATTGACAAGTTATCTAATTCTAAATACAGGTACGCGGCTTGGAAAAAAAATGCAACCGAAAGTTCAAAACCCAATATCGTTTTATGCAATGGAGAAATTGACTATCAAGGAAGCGGAGGAAACCATGATATTATTTTTAGTACTAAAACTATGCAATATAAAATAGAAGTAACTATGATTGGTATGGATCCAGGGGTTATGCTGGTGATAGAAAAAGACGGTATGAAACTATTGTCTGAGAGTGGAAAATTAATTAAATAATAAAATAATTATGAGTGTTATGGCAGTAACGGGTGCTTTTGCAACCCACACTACAAAATTGTACAACTACTATGTCTGTCCTAGAAATTTCAACTATGAAAATGTAGAATATATTGCAGTAAATTATTTCAATGAATTGAAATATATCGGCAGAGTTACTAGTGGTCCTATTTTTTGGGATTATGATGGTGAAATTCATTTTCAGGGAAATGAAAACATTGATAACGAAATTAGGAATGATTTAAATCAATTCCGTTCGTTACTAAATACTGGAGCACATTTATTATTTATTTTATCACCAATTTTAGGAGGTTGTACTTGTGCCGAAAGCTTGCATTACCAAGGAAACGGTCCTTTTGTACATGGACATAGGTATTTTGATTCTCTAGCAGAAATGCTTTTGGCACATCAAAATCCAAATATTTTTAATAATAATATTGATGACTCAAGTGCAACAAATAATACTGAAATAGAATAACGTTAAAATAATAAATATGAAAAATCATAAAAATAAGCACAATCTGATGAAAACTAAAATAGTACTATTTTTTTTATTGTTATCTCAAATAATTTTTGCACAAATAATATTTACAAATAATAATATAAAGTATCAAATAACAAGTATTAGCAATAGTACAGTCAATGTATGTGGCATTGCTAATGGTTACATAGGAGCTATTACAATACCTAAGACTGTAGAAAATGATGGTATAAGATATGAAGTGATTTCTATTACATCAGAAGCTTTTAGAGGAACCGGTATAACTTCTATTACATTGCCTAATGAAATAACTTCTATTGAAGGTAGCGCTTTTAATGGTTGCAGAAGCCTTACTTCTATTACATTGCCTAATGGAATAACTTCTATTGCACGTAGCGCTTTTTATGGTTGTAGTAGCCTTACTTCTATTACATTGCCTAATGGAATAACTTCTATTGGACAAGGTGCTTTTAGGGGTTGTAGTAGCCTTACTTCTATTACATTGCCTAATGGAATAACTTCTATTGGAGAATTGGCTTTTGATGGTTGCAGTAGCCTTACTTCTATTACATTGCCTAATGGAATAACTGAAATTAAAACAAATACTTTTGATGGTTGCAGTAGCCTTAGTTCAATTACAATACCTGAATCTGTAACTTCTATTTCATATCAAGCTTTTAGAGGAACCGGTATAACTTCTATTACATTGCCTAATGGAATAACTTCTATTGGAGAATGGGCTTTTAAGGATTGTAGTAGCCTTAGTTCTATTACATTGCCTAATGGAATAACTGAAATTAAATTAGGTACTTTTGAGGATTGCAGAAGCCTTACTTCTATTACATTGCCTAATGGAATAACTTCTATTGCACGTAGCACTTTTTATGGTTGTAGTAGCCTTACTTCTATTACGTGTTTAGCCAATACACCACCAAAAATAACATATAATTTTTATGATAATCCTTATGGCTCTTTTGATAAGAGTAAATGTATTTTAAAAGTACCTAAAAATTCTGCAGATATATATTTATCAAATCGCGATTGGAATACATTTAAAAATATAGTGCCTTTACCTTAAAATTTATGTCTGTTTTTAAATTTTACCAATCACTTTCAGTTATAATTTTTGCATTATTTAGTGGTCTTTCTCATTCAAAGATAGCTTTAGAACAAGCAGTAGTAGAGGTTCCATTTAATTTGGTTGGGGTTAAAAAAATTAGAAAAACGGATTGTTTTCTTGATGATTCGTTATGTTTCTTATTAGGTCAAAAACCTTTTTTAAAACTTCTTGAAGGTAAACTTAAAGGAATTCCCGTTGTTTTTGATTTATTAATAGGCAAGAAAGAAAAGTAGTAATTGTAAATAAAAACTTTATGAAACAGCAAATTTTATTTTTTTTATTTCTTATAAATTGTATAACTACAAATGCTCAAAATCAAGCAATTGGAAAATGGGTTGTAGTCAATTTTAATGGAAAGAACCTGTCGTTGAATGAACAAAAGAATGAAGTTTGGAATTTTTTTGATTATTCAGAAAACGGCGTATTATCAATTGTTGATGAATATGGGTCAGAAAAACTATTACAAGGTACTGGCACCCTCTATGGGAAACTACATAAGCAAAATATGCAGGGAATCTGGCATTATAAAAATGGTAAAGTCTTTATTGTCTACTCTACACCTATGTTAAAAATGTTGGGTGCAAATTACGAATTCAATGGTACTTTGTACAAAGAACAATCATATTTAATACTCGACGGTAATTTATGTACCAATATGGGTGATGGATGCAAAAACAAAACAAAATTTAAATTAAAATTTAAAAAAACCTGAACAGGAAGTAACTCCAATTTAAAAAAATCAAAAGACTAAATGATTAATTGTTTGATAAATAAAGGTATTAATTTGATACTATTATTTTTTAGTGTTATTGTATATTCTCAAACTCAACTCGAACACGCAGTAATAAAGGAACTCAATCTGTATCGTAAAAAGCATGGTTTAGTAGCACTTACTTATGATGAAAAGTCATCTGAAATGTCAAAATATCATGCTATTTATTTGAAAAAATTAAACGAAAATGATTATTCTCCATTAAATTTAAATAGTGACCAAAAACATGATGAACTCATAGACTTGCCCAATTTTACAGAAATGACTTTTCAAGAAAGAGCAAGTAAAGTTTTACCAACAGTAACATGGATGGGTGAAATTTTAATTCAGTGCATGGGTAGATATTCTAATGTGAAAAACTACTCAATATTAGCAAAAGAAATTATACAGGTTTTTCATAATTCACCAGGTCATAGAGAGATTATGCAATTAGATTTTAATCCAAAAATTTTAGAAAAAATACCTATAGTTTCTCTTTCTGTTTTAGAAATAAATAATGAGTCGTGTTCTATAGTTGTGAATATTAATATTGGTTCTAAGTGGAAATAAACATGTATAAAATTAGTTTTAGTATTTTTATTTTTTAATTTTTCATTTTGTCAAACCCAAATATAATTAAATTTTAAAGTTAAAAAAAAACAATATGATTTAGTTTTTAATGAGCTCAGTATTTTACAAAATAAATTACTGTATTTAAATATGCATAATAAACAGATTCAAAATAAAATTATTTCAAGTCATAAAATCTGGATAAAACAAAACAAATTTAAAGAGAGCAACTTCGGTTGCTTTTTTTGTGCTTAAAAATAAACGAGTATGCTAGCCACGATAGCAGCGGCATCCCCCGCTAGGGGATATAGCGAATAGCGGGACAGCACGACCTAGAAAATAAAATAGCTGCTTCTCATCACTGTGACAATTGTTACTGACTAGTGTAGCGTTCGCTTGTACTTTTGCTTCATTAATTCGAAAAATAATGATGAAAAAAGCACATGTAATAGCACTACTGGGGAGTTGTATGGCATTTGCCACTGGATTTGCCCAAGATACACTCACGATTTCTAAAGTAGCAATAGTACAAAAGGTAGTCGAGAAAAATTTGCAAATTCAAATTGCCAATCAAAATGTGAAATCAGCTCAAGCAGATTATAGACAATCGAATGCGTTGTTTTTGCCAAGTATAGCTGCCTCGCACACGGCCTTATCGACTACTAATCCGTTAATGGCTTTTGGGTCTAAGCTCAATCAAGAAACTCTAACGGCTGCCGATTTTAACCCTGCCTTATTAAACAATCCCGCTAAGACTAAAAATTTTGCCACTAAAATTGAGGTTGTACAACCTTTGATTAATGTGGATGGAATCTATGGTAGACAAGCCGCCAAATTCAAGATGGAGGCCTTTAAATTGCAAATAGAAAGAACCAAGGAGTACTTAGCACTTGAGGCTAATAAGGCTTTTATGCAATTGCAGTTGGCGTACAAAGCAGTAGCGGTTCTAACAAAAGCCAATCAAACGGCAGATGCCAATTTAAAACTGATTGATAATTATTTTAAACAAGGGATTTTACAAAAAACAGATTTGTTAGCCGTACAAGTACGTGTCAATGAGATTAAAAACCAATTACAATACGCTAAAAGTAATGTGCAAAATGCTTCGGATTATTTAGCCTTTTTATTGAACGAAGACAATACCAATACAATTTATAAGCCATTGGAGTCTTTGGATAATCGCATTGCTGTCGAGGATATAAACACCACTCTTTCTGCTAATCGGAAAGACCTTCAAGCCATGAATAAAGCTGCTCAGGCGTATGAGAAAATGGTGCTTTCTAACCAAATGAGTTTTGTGCCACGATTGAACGCTTTTGGGAGTTATGAGATGTATGATACTACTTTGTTTGAAGGCAATGCTAAAGGATATTTAGTGGGAGCCCAGTTGTCTTGGTCTGTTTTTGATGGATTCAAAAGCATTGGTAAATTAGAAAAAGCCAAAGCTGATTTCCAAAAATCTAACTTAGAAAGTCAACAATACAAAGCGCAAAGTCAATTGGAATTGAGTAAAACCAATCGCCAATTGAAAGATGCTGAAAACAAAGTGAATTTGTCAAAATTAGCTTTGGAACAATCGCAAGAAGCGTATCGTATTCGCTCGAATCGTTTTACACAAGGATTGGAAAAAACAACTGATTTATTGCAATCTGAAACGCAAATGGCTCAAAAAGAATTAGAGTTTTTGCAAGCCGTATTCGAGTACAATTTCACTAAAGAATATGCGCAATTTTTAACAAAATAAAATCAATATCAAAAAGCAATTTCAATACATAAACGACATGAAAAAAACAATAGCCATCTTAACACTTTCTACATTCGCATTTTTATC
>JACCDS011728583.1_pt1 | contig 22615 bp, 26 predicted proteins | sample 7446441 | NCBI WGS metagenome assembly JACCDS01 (sample SAMN15323445, study PRJNA562643) | freshwater metagenome | isolation source: river surface water | place: USA:Blue River Watershed | collected 2017-08-17 | reverse complement strand
TCATCATCAAAAGGTTGTGCTGCGAAGATACTGCTCGGCTATGCTAAATCATCTTCGGAACGTATATTTGCAGCCCTTCAGCCAAGGGCTAACCACTCTTGAAATCAATCCCGGTGAGGTGGGTGAGAGGCTGAAACCAGTAGTTTGCTAAACTGCCGTACGGGTAACTGTACCGCGGGTTCGAATCCCGCCCTCACCGCGAAAGGAGCGTCTCACGACGCTCCTTTTTTGTTTAATTATTGTCATTCAGTAAGTTAGGCACATTTTGACTTCCTTTGAAAGTGCCAAATTTGACCATAAGAAGGCACCCTAAAGGTCCGTTACGGCTACCCATCCAAAAAATGAGTTTGGGGTAGCCAGTAATTCTAAATGACACAAAATGGAACAATAAGACATTAATAATCAGGTATTTATGTTTTGTTAGTCCGAAATAAGCTCTTAATATCGCAGCCAAGTAATGGACCAACAAACACGTATTATTCAATGGCAGCTACCCAAAGACCCACAACTTTATTTTCATTCAGCTGGTATTTAGCTCGAAAGAAGCTTCGTAAAGATGGAAAATGCCCAGTTTATCTGAAGTTTCGCGTACGTGAAACCAAGTCTGCCATGCGATGCGGTTGTTGTGTGCTTCCGTCAAACTGGATGGCTGATGTGGCTAGGCTATCGTCAATGGATCCAGACTCGCCTCAAGTCAATGAGCAGCTACGGTCATTGGAAGCCAGTGTTTACAATCACTTTAATTACCTCGTTGCAACTCAAATAGAATTTGACGCCCAGACTCTACGAAATTCTATTTTAGGCATCAGCCAAGACAAAAGTGTAACGGGGTTTCTAGAACTTTTTGACCTGTACCTAAAGGAACGCGCAAGGGTTGTTGGATTAGATATTACGCATACCACTCATATTCGAAGTGTACGGGTAAGGCGGTATTTCGAGGAGTTTTTGAAAGTGGAGCTGCGTAAAAATGACATTAAACCGAAAGACATTGACTATGTGGTACTTAAGAATTTCTATCAATTTTTAAGGGTAAGTCGTAATCAATCTAACAATACCGCCATTAAGCTGATGCATCTAGTTCGAGCGGTATTTAAGGACTTGATTCGCCAAGGTGTTCTTCAAGCAGATCCTTTTGTTAATGTTAAACTTTCGCTTGAAGAACGTGCGAGGATGTACTTAACTGATGATGAACTTACTAGGTTGATTCATAAAAGTATGCCCAATGAACGGCTTCAAAAGGTCAAGGATGCCTTCCTCTTTTCATGCTACACTGGTCTTTCGTACTCTGATGTTCAAAAATTGAAATGGTCAGAAATTGAAAATTCTGGAAAGATGACCTGGGTGAAAACGACTCGGCTAAAAACCGGTACATCTTCAATAATACCACTGTTGCCTCCGGCTTTTCAAATTATTATGAATAATAAGTCAGGGTGTGTGATCGAAGATGATAGAGTGTTTGCTATTGCAAGCAACCAAAAGGTCAATGCATACCTCAAAGAAATTGGTACGCTTTCCAATATTTCCAAGCCGTTAACCTTTCATATGGCCCGTCACACGTTTGCTACAACGGTAACCCTGTTGAATGACGTTCCGATTGAGAGTGTAAGTAGGATGCTTGGGCACAAAAAACTTGTCACAACGCAACACTATGCCAGGATTGTCGACAAGAAGCTAGAGTCCGACATGTCCAAACTAGCATTACGTTACAACCATGAGTAAGTACAGATACATTAAAAAGGAGGAATTTGAAATGCGCGCTTATGGCTTTGGTGAGCTTGCCCAAATGTATTTGCCCAATATCCAGCCCAAGAGTGCTACAAATCAACTAACTCGTTGGATTGCACAGAATAAGACCCTGTCTTCAGTTCTAGAGGATATTGGCTTTGAAAAAGGGGCGAAAGTGCTCACGCCAAAGCAAGTCGATGCAATCCTTGAACACATTGGTTTTCCATGAACAAACGTAGTAATGGCTCATTTACTGTTTTCGCGATTTAGGCCATTGACAATAAATATTAAATTCAAAAATACTGTTTCAGTATATACTTCACATCGATATTTAAAATCGGCTCTTGGTTTTGAAATTAAATTTAAACGCACGGTATGTGCTAGTAGCCTTGGCTTATTTGCATACTTGTGTTGTCAAATGTCATGGCTCATTCGGTATGAACTAGGGTTTACATCAGAAGGGGTCAGGATCAAGACCAAGCGACAAAAGACTGGTGGCACGCTAAACGTTCCGTTGTTGGAAGTACCCTGGAAAATCATTCAAAAGCATAACCCCTACTTTGATGAATTGGAATCAATGGACCCGGTCTTACCGATTATGAGTAACCAGAAGATGAATGCGTATTTGAAGGAGATAGCAGACTTGGCTGGCATCAGTAAGTCGCTCAGCTACCACATTGCCCGCCACACCTTCGCTACAACGGTTACGATGTTAAACGGTGTGCCTATTGAGAGTGTGAGCAAGATGCTCGGTCACAAGAATATCAAGTCAACTCAACACTACGCTCGAATCATTGACCAAAAGGTCTCGAACGACATGAAGGTATTGTCGTCGAAGATCGACGGGAAAATGGTCGTGAACTGGGGTTAGTAATAATCAAAAGCCCGCAGGTCCTAGGCCTGCGGGCTTAATATTTAAGTATGGACGAACGAAAATTTAGAATCAAGACTTATGGCTTTGGTGAGCTTGCACAGCTCTACCTGCCTGATGCAACACCTATGAGTGCATCCAACCGATTACGTATTTGGATCAAGCGAAATAACACTTTGACGGACAAGCTCGACAAGCTTGGGTATGTCAAGAAAGCTAGGCTGCTTACTCCGGAAATGGTGAAGGAGATTGTGGCTGTTATTGGGGAGCCGTGAATCATTTCTCGGGCTGTTTTGTAAAGTGGTTTGGAAAATACCGAACTTGCAATTCAACAAGGTCAATGCAAAAGTCAATTTGAATAAACCAACAAGGGATCAGAACTTGTTGTTTAACATTTAACTGTTCGCAATAAGAAATTACCCACTTTGTTGCCAATTATAACGTTGGTAGTTTAATTATTCATTTAATTTGTGTGACTTTAACTATGAGAGTTTTGGATACTGAGTTTAAAATCAAGTTTGATGGAGAGCAACATCAGATAGATGCTAGTCTCCTGATAAACAATTTAATTCACACGACAGCTATTATTCAGGAAATTAATAGAAATCTTGATAGTGGTAAGAAAATTGACATTAAGATAAAGGCCCTTGAAAAGGGTAGTTTTCTTATTCATATAGACCTTATTGAGACTGCTTTAGATAGCCTTAAAAATCTATTGACAAAAGAAAACTTACAAATCGCTAGCAGTATAATTGCTTCATTAGTTGGTCTCATAGAAGTTAAGAAATTTCTAAAAGGTAAAAGGGCGAAGTCTGAAAAGCAGGAAGGTGATAGAGTTCGAATCGAAAATGAAAGCGGGCAAGTTATTTATGTAGACAGTTTTGTTCAAAATATTTACGGAAATAACACGATTGTCAGGGACGCGCTAAGTCAAAGTTTTGAAACTCTGGATAATGACACTTCAATTTCAGGCTATGAAATCACGGACAAGTATGAAAATCCCTTAATTAGAGTAGAGAGGAATGATTTCTCAAAATTGTCAATTAAGGAAGATCAAATTCTTGAGGGAGAAAAAATTTCTACAATAGCGGCAACATTAAATATCATTCGAATATCATTTGATCCAAATTTAAAGTCCGATTTTTATTATAAAGGCAATAAAATATCGGTCAAAATAAACGACCCTGAATTTTACAAACAAATAGATACAGGTGAGTCTTTCGCTAAGGGTGATATTTTAGAGGTTGAACTTGAAGTTAAGCAAGTTTTTGATAGTGCTGTAAACACTTACGTAAACAAAGGATATAAGGTTAACCGTATTGTTCGTCATGTAGGACGTAATGAACAATCAAAATTAGACATTTAACTTATATAAGTTACGGAAACTATCATTTGTGCATACCTCAAAACAATATACAATCTTTAGCAATTCCTCACCAATCTTTACCACCCCTAGGATCTAGCACCTCCAAATCTTTGGCTTCACATTCAAGTGAATAGCAGTAAGATGCAGCATGATCTTAGTCTTTCTTTAGCCAGCACTGCCTCGGGCATGGTCGAAGGCGTTGGCCGAGCAATCGCGGAGCAACATTTTCTATCATCCATTTCCCTTCATGGCGTCGTAGATGTCGCTTTTTATGCCCTTGTTTCCGCATCGGTGGGCTACTGTGTAAAAAGTTGCCTATGACTATCTCTTTCAACGTTTTCGTAATCGCAATTCTGATGCCCCTTCAAAATAAGGCGGTTATCTAATGGCCTTGACGATTTTCTGCAGCACTAGCACTATTCTTGGTTTTGTTGGCTGTGAGCATATTTCCTTAAAGGTTCAATATCGTTTAGGTCGTTTTGAATTCCCTGTTCCCTCAATTCTGATGCCACATTGACTTGGACTAATTCCCTATCATTTTTCCAATAAATAATACTTAGAAATGAGATTGCGATTTGAACTTTCAAGTCAAGATTCTCAGGTTCGTCTTTTAAAATCCATCTACTTTTAATTTCTTTGTTATCCTTTGTATTGATGTCAATTATGGATGCATAAATTTTGAAATCATTGTTAATTGATACTAACTGGAACTCCTTAATTTCTTCTTCCTTTAAATCCTTATGATCAATTGCCGGTAAGTCACATCTATTTAAAATAAAAAATGTATTTTCGCTTTGATCTTGTGACGATGTATAAAATTCAAGAATATTTTTAACTTTACTTTTAGTGAGTTCTTGCTTCAAGTTAAATCTCATGTTTATACCGACCACTATTGATTCACCATTATCACCAATGATTTTATCTATTGCAGAGATGATATTTTTACTATTAAATAAATAGCGCTTAGTTCTGGCGATGGAAAAGGAGTTTATAATTAGTCGTTTTATGTGATTTGATGCAATTGATTCTGCTAATACTGAATCATAATTAAGGTGCGGAATGTCGTCATCAGTGAATGCTGATTTTGATATTAAAGTTTTCGCACCAGTGACAGAAAGCTTCAATTCGCTGTCAGCAAACGAATAGTCTATATTTGTAAAAAGTGGTTTAAACTCACTAAAAGCTGAGCGAATTATGTCATTAGATTTTTCATAAAATTTCTGAATCTTTTCCTTGGACAGGTTTGCATTTAGCTTCTGGTTTCCAATTTTATCTTTTATAGAATTTTTTAAATCCTCTGTAAAATTTTGAAATTCTGCTTTTTGGGACTTTATAATGTTAGTGTAGCCTAAAACTGAAAATAGAGATTCATTTGCCAAGGTTTCATTTAAACACTTCTCAAAGTAGGCAGCGCTGTCTAGCCAGTTGTATAATTCTGTTACAGAGTCAGGTAAATTTGGCGGACAAGTGAAGTCTTGATGAGAAAAATATTTAGTTAATGAATATTGGCGAATAAAGAGTATTGTTAAGTAACTGCAAATCCAATAATTAACTTGCCTGCTATTTCCTAAATTATCAAGTTCAGGGAATTGATATTTCAAGTCAATGGGAATTTGCCTGTTTTTAAAGTCATTTCTAAAAATCTCAAACCAATAGAATATATCATTCATGGATTGCGGAAGCAAAACGAACTTTGGCGGTTCCGCTTGAGAATATTCGAATAAATAGTTGATAAGTTGATATTGTTCGCGGTAAAGTGCGAGTCCGCCCAATGCGTAATGAAACTCTAAAAAATCGTTTCTTTCCTTTTGGCGTTTAGTAATTTGACCTTGGTTGACTATCTCTCCATTTTCAATACTATAATCAGGTATGATGGGTCGAAGTCGGAAATCAAAATATTGATTGGAGTTAGCCCAAAACATTTTAACCAATCTTGGTTTATCACAAATTGTATACAGGTTTCTCCAAAGCCATTTGTAAGTTTCTTCAGAAATTTGTATCTCCTCCAAATCTTCACCCAATAGCCAAGCTCCGCTGACTGCTCTATGTTCAATTGCCCGTAGCTTTTTATTGTCGGTAATAGTCACCTCGCTATTTAATTTATTCACAAGAAAATAGAGGTCAACTGGGTAAATTAGTGATGAATCGGGATTATTATTTCTTCTAATAGAAGAAAATACTTTGTAATAGAATTCGAGTAAGGTTTCTTGGAGGTGTTCGTCTTGTTTTTCTATCGCATAGAAAGTAATTTCATTAATAGCTTTTAGGTAATAAAGTTTTTTGTCCGGGTTTTTGTCTACAAGATCATACTTTTTTCGCATGTTCTTTAGAATCGATGTAGACTTACCGTTGTACAATACAACCTTGTCTAACCATATAAAAAAGAGCACAGTCAAGATGGAGGAAAATCCAAAGACTGCTAGTTTGGCTGAGTTATTAATGAACCAATTATCACACCACAAAGGTGGCGGCAATTCAAATATTAAGAATAGGAAAGAGAATAATGTTAAATAGACAACTAATTTGAAAATTGTAATTTTATACTCTCTTTGGAGGAGGGTTATGGAAATTGATTTCTGAGGAAACTCATCATTGAATAATACAGGAATGTATTGTGATTTATACTTCTCTCCAATATTTGATATTTTATCGACAATAATTGGATAAGCTATACCCAAAATGGCGATGTCAATGGCTACGCATATTTCAATGATGTTTTGTGGAACCATGTATTTTGTTTGTTATTTTTAGCATTGCAATTTTTGTGTGAACATATTAACACTCCTTAGTTAAAACCGATGATGTTCGAATTAGCGATTGAATTTAACAATTGTTTTGTAATATCAAAGGAATGTTGAATTTTAATTATATTTAGTTAAGTAATAGTCTCAAAATTAGTAAAATATAACATCAATTGTATTATTCAATATTTAAAGCTTTACACTAGTTAACCACACCTAACCACAATATACAATCTTTAGCAATCGCTTGCCACTGCTGACCACCTTTAGGTTTTAGCACTCATACATCTTTGGCTTCACATTCAAGTGAATAGCCGTAAGATGCAGCATGATCATAGTCTTTCTTTAGCCACCACAGCCTCGGGCATGGTAGGCGGCGTTGGCCGAGCCATCGCCGAGCAACATTCTCTGTCATCTATTTCCCTACATGGCGTCGTTGATGTCGCTTTATACGCTGTAGTTTCTGCATCAGTAGGCTATTGTGTAAAAGTCGCCTGGGACTATCTCTTCCAACGTTTCCGTAATCGCAATTCTGACGGCCAATGAAAAATCTGTTGGCCATAGGGATCACGGGTACACTGTTATACCTCGGTTTCAGAGCCTTTGGCTTGAACCGGTTTAACGTGTATTCGGTAGTGCGCACCCTTAATCCACGCATTACCAAAGTCACCTTGATGGGTCTTTCCCTGGCTACGGATATTTCCATTGACAATCCCACCAACACGAGCCTAAAAGTTTCGAAGCCGGTAGTAACGATTACCACCGGTGGAAAGTATGCTGCCAGCAGTGTGCCCTCAACAGAGTCCTTCAACATAGCTCCTCAAACGAGGTCTTCATTGGGCACTATTGAAGTGGAAGTTCCTTGGTCATCTCTTACCCCGTACATCAGTAACCTGGTGAGTCGCATTCCATCGCTGATTGGTAAAGCAAACCAATCACCGGCGGCGCTCGACTTACCCATGGAATACTACTACACGGTGTATGTCAACGATCTGTTTTACCAATCCACACCTGAAAAGATCGCCTAATGGAAGAATACTATCAAATAGGGTCCATTACCAGCGGTTACCGGGTGATTCGTCCGGGTGATCAGTACGATAAGTATTTCCCAAGGCCTCAAGCTCAGGATCGCATCATCATTGAGGATGGCGAGGTTGGCGATACGATTGACCTGATGAAGCGTGTGGTCTGGAAATACATCGACGACACCAAGGGAATTGCGCCGGTGCTGAAAGGCAAAAGCCTGAATGAGACCTGCGAGAATATCTGGAACTTCCTTTACCACCACATTCAGTACAAGCTGGATGAACGCGGTTTGGAACAACTGCGCCGCCCTGCTAGAAGTTGGTCCGACCGCAAGAGTGGAATCGACTGCGATTGCTTTTCCATTTTCGCCAGTTCCATTCTGACTAATCTCCAGATTCCGCACTCGTTTCGGATCACCAAGTACGGCGGAGCGCAATACCAACACGTGTATGTGGTGGTGCCTCAAGAGTCAGAAACCTTGGTCATTGATCCGGTCCTATCCAACTACAACTATGAAAAACCTTACTCAGAACACAAAGATTTTGCTATGAATTTATCCGGAATAGATGTGGCCGTCTTGAGCGGTCCAGGCAACGATTACTTGCATGAAGTACTTCTTGGAATGCCTGAAATGGACGACTTAGGAGAAGCACCATCAGACAAGCAGATGGATGCCATTTACAACTACTTGGTGTCGACTCGCAATGCCATTGCCGCCAATCCCAAAACCATTTCCCATATCGAGGATCCACAAGCCTTTTTGAAGATGTTGGATTATGCCATTACCTATTGGTACACCGACAAAAGAGATGAGGCTTTGGATGTGCTTTCTCGCAATGAAGAGAAGCTCAATTTCAAAAACGGATTCACCTCACTGGAGGGAAACGATTTCTGGCAAGACGACTATTTGGGTGCGGTAAAAAAGGGCTTTTTCCAAAAAGTCGGTGATGTAGTTAAAAAGGTTGGCACAGGCGTAAAGAATGCCGCGACTACTGTGGCAAAAGCCGTAGTCCGTTACAATCCATTGAGTGTTACGGCCAGGCTGGGCTTTTTGGCTGCCATGAAGCTAAACCTTAAAGGCATGGGCTCAAAGTTGAAATGGGCGTATGCCTCCCAACAACAAGCTGCCGCAAAAGGAATCTCAGCCGATCAGTGGCAGAGGTCTCGTCAGGCGCTCTCCAAGATTGAAGCCCTTTATGCTGATAAACTTCAAGGGCAGCGAGATGCTTTGCGCGACGCTATCCTAAAGGGTCGTGCCGGTGGATTAAGTGGTGCCCTGGAGCCAGATGCCCACGAGATGGGAAGTTTGGGTGAGCCCATTTCAATTGGCGCATCCATTGCTGCGGCGACCCCATTGATTGTGGCCGCTGTAAAGATTTTGAAGGATGCCGGCCTATTTGCCCCTGGCGAGGATGCTTCAACTAACAACCTGGAAGCCGAGGCAGCCGCAGCACAAGCACGTACTGGTGGTACGCCGTCTCAAATGACCATCCCCTCACAGTCGCCAACCATCGTGCAATCCGAGGTTCCCAATCCACCTCAATCAGGAGCTATGACTACATCAACTGAACCAACGGGCTTTATGGCCTTTGTGAAAAAGAATCCTGCGGTTGTGGCATTAGGTGCCGGTGCTGTCGCACTGGGAGCCTACATGCTGCTTAAACCAAAGAAGAAAACCCGCGGTTCCGGACTCTCTGGAACGCGTAAGACGACACGAAAACGCACGAGCACTCCTCGCACTAAGTCGCGTCGTTCATCCATCCCAAAACTGAATCTTAAATAACCATCTCATGAGAAGCAAACAAGTATCAAGTCAGGCTATGATGGGCGAATTGCGCTCACTGGCCATGATCAGCGGAGGCATGGTCCTCGGGTCAATGACCGGAAAGGCCATTGATAAAATGCTGAAAGTCGATGAAGCCGCAACAGGTTTCCAAGTAAAAAAGCTGATCCGTCCATTGGCCCTTTTGGGTGCCGGTGTGGTGGGCAGTATGAAATTGAAAAATCCAGATCTAAAAATGGTGTCGGCGGGTGTCGGTGCTGCTGGTGTGGTATCTACGGTAAAAGTGGTCTTGAAAAAAGACCTACTTGCTGGCCTGGGCGGTAGCATGTCTGGACTTGGAGAACCCATGAGTGTGTACCACGAGCCGGTGCGCATGATGGAGCCTTACGAGCCCAATCTTCCTGCCCTTTCCAGCGGTAGCTATACCCCAGTTGAGGATCTATCAAACGCTTATCCCGTTGGCGAGGAGGTAAGTGCATACCAAGACGCCGAATTCGAAATCATTTAATCAAATAAACCCAAAATCAACATTATGACTTTAGGAGAAATCACCCAGAGCGAATTCCAGCTTCTCGGCGCAGTGAGCGACGAGGAATTGCTCATGGCCTTGGAAGGTGCAACGCCACAGGCCAAAAAAACATTTAGCAAGGCGATTCGCACGTTTGCGAAAAACCGCAACCAAGCGCCTTCACGCGGTTCACGAGGCGAACTCGAGAAACGCCTTCACATGCTCCCAAAGGAGATCCAAGAAGGTTTGGCTCGCCAAACCCTGCAAGCAGTGGACGCTGCCTACTATGTAGTGAAGGATATCTCTGGTAGCAAGGTTCAGAAGATGCTCAAGGACGACGACAACAAGGTGGTTGGCATGAGCAACATTTCATCCGCCAAATTGGAGAAGGGCAATATGTTCTTGCTCAACGGACTTACACTTTTGGCAGGTACTGCTGGCGACGGCGAGACCGCGATGGATGTAAACTTCACGGTTATTCCGGATTACTTGCGCAACGGAGAGTTTGAGTTCATTGCAAACGGTGCAACGCTCATACAGAACGCTTCGAATGAATTGTTCAACACCACCGGCCAAGTAATTCCTGTGGGTCATTACAGCCTGGACAACCCCAAGCTGATCAAGGACCAGCAAACCATTGAGTTCAATCTTGAGTGGGGCAGCAATGCGCCGGCTAGCACGTTTGTGAAGGCCATTTTGCGCGGAACGGTCATTATCAAGGCATAAACCCATAAGCGATAAGCCATGAAAGACCACAAGTTTCAATTGATTCGCATTGGTGTCGGAGCATCGGGAGCAACGGTTCGCTATACAGGTGAGACCGATAAGAGCTACCGCCGCATCCGTGGCATTTTCGTGGCCTTGCCGGAGCCGATTTTGGAATATGGAGCTACGCTCAGCCTAAAAGTGGGAGGCGTCGACGTATTCGACGACGATCACGATGTCAGGTTGCTGACCTGCGGGCAGGGTGTGGCTCCAAACCAAAAATTCTTCCTCTTTGAGGAATACATCGAAGCATCTGGAAATGCCTTTGAAGGGCGATTCCGAGATGCGGGTATCCAGGGAGCCACCTATCCGTATGAGGCTAAGGTCTTTTTATGGTTGGTCAACGAGCAGGAGTCGTGAACGGAATCCGAAGGTTAAATAAGACCATTGAGGTGTTTCGGCCCCTGCAAGTGGTGCCTATTGATTTTCGCTTTCCTGGCGATGTGCGAGCGTGTTTTGGTTTACAGGCAACAGTAGTGGGACGCTTTCCCGTGGATAGGCCGGTAATCCCCGCCTTCGGTGAGTATTCATTGGAGTTTGAGGGCAAGAAAATCCATCCGGTCAACTTCATTGTGCCTTGGGTAAGCCAGGAGGTTTTCTCCGACGCCACACAGCATCGTCCCGACTTTCTGCCGTTGGCTGTTCAGGTGGGTACTTCGCGCATGATCACGGGCTTTTACCATGACCTTGATCGACAGCGCTTGGATGCTTTGCCGATCAGTGGCGACAACCAGGAAGCCCGGCCCTTTCTGCCGTACAGCGTTCGTTTCACCTTTCATTGCTACCGAGTATGATCTCACTAGAAGCGATTGGATACATCGAACGACTGTTGGCAACGCGGGGAATCACGGATTTCTACTTGGATGTGTATTCTCTGGTGTTGGATCCCCTGAAAACGGAATTCTACACTGAGGCGAACCGCGGATTTCTCTACCTGCTCACGCATGAGCTGCCTGAGGGTACGCGCATCGCCAGCGAGACCAACATCCTCGAGATTGATTCGAGTTGGTGGCCTCGAGGCATCACCAAGGTTCAGGAGTTCGGAGGGCAAATAGCAGTGCATTTCCCTTCACCAGGAAGTGTGTATCAACTAGAGTTCTTAAGAGCAATACCAAGGGTATGAGTACCGATAAAAACAAACGCTACAACATCGCCGCCACCGTTCGCAAGGCCATCTATGCTCAAATCATGCTCGGACATGAAGACGTGATGTGCAGCGCCATTTTATCGCGCCGTGGTAAAAAACTCAACAGCGTTGATCGTTCGCCAAAGGAGAATTTCACCCGGTTGATGCATCAATATATCCAATCTGAAGCTCCCGATAAAATGCGTGTGGAACTTCGATCGAGTGATGATGCCCTTCTATGGACGAAGAACTTTTCGTTTGAGCAAGACCGTGTTGACATGACTACTCAAATGGACTTCCAGGGATTTGGAGAAGCCCAAATTGGGGAACTCCTGAACCAGAAGATTGCCGAACTCCGAAAGCAAGAAGAGCTAGAAGAATTGCGCAGCGAAACAGAGCAGCTCAGCCAAGAGAACGAGTCGTTGCGCCGTCAGCTTGACGCCTTGGAGGAAACGGTCGAGGCTAAGAAGAAGATGGAGTACTACGCCAACATTTTGGGACTTGCTTTTCCCGGTTTGGCCAAGATGCTTAGCAGTACACCCTTAGGTGGCACTTTGGGAGCTTTAGCCGGATTAGATACTCAAGAGGAACCGTCAAGTCCGGCAGAGAAGAGCCAACGAGACACGATTATCGAACTGGTGGGTGAATTCATGTCTGGCTTAGACGATCAGGCGTTGGGGCAGCTCTACTTGGTTTTTATCGAGCTGAGCAACAACCCAGCTTTGATCGGAACGCTGCTATCGAAGATCCATGACCCCAATGATAAAAACAGAGCCCTATGACGTATCAAAAGACCATAACCATTAAAGCAAATTCTGAGGCGGAAGCCCAGCAGATTGCCGATGCGATGAGCAGTGCTACCGGAGTCTTCAATGGACAAGAGTGGCAAGCGATCGCCAAGAAAATTCAAAACAAGATTGTGCAAATGCGCATCCGCCTCCTGATTCAGTAATGAATATGTTATCCATAACGACAGAGAATCAACAAAAGGTTATCCGAGGTCTTGTGATCGCGGGCGGGCTCTATTTGGGGTATCGCATCACGAGCAAGGCGCTTTTGCTATGGCGTGAACGGCAGACTTCAGCATTGGCTGATGAGCGTGCAGAAGTACGTCAAGCCATGGGGCTGCGTTCTGCGATGAATCCCAGCGGGATTTCCTGGCTGATGTGGAGTGACGGCACGAACGAAGATGCTATTTCTCAGATCGCAAGTCAGATTCAAGATCTAGACTTTGTGGCTACTTCCTACCGAAACCTCTATGGGGAAGACTTGCTCAAGGATTTGCAAAGTGAGCTATCAACCAGTCAGTTTAACGCCTTTTTACAGGCAGTTTCCAATAACCGAATCAATACACAAAGCGGTAATCCAAGTGGGCAATCATCAACAGGTGCATACACGGCTCCACAACGATTGGTGGTGGCAAAGCAAAATGTCTTTGTTCGCACTTCCCCGGATGCGTCCTACCACGGCGCTTGGTATGAGGTTGGAGAAAATAAGAACATTTTCAAGAGTGCAAAGGCCGGTGAGTTCATCGGATATGCCACAGGCAAGCAACACTTTGACTCCAAGAATAACGTCAAGTTTATTGAGGTTGCCTATAAAATTGGGCCTCTGGCACCCGCAAGCTTGAAATCCAAAATTGGCACTACCAGATTGCTTTGGATTTCAGCATCGGCCAATTACACCGATCAATTCGCAACGGCTGCTGCCATGGAGGCTCGCTACCCAACCACTAAAGGCGTCACGAAATACTATCTCCCGATTACGGGATTGGGCTGGTTGTCGGCACCGGGATCACGCATTGTAACCCAAGCCGACACCTTCGTAATGAACGAGCAATTCCAAAATATCGGAAGCGTTCGATCTGGAGTTCTCATGGGCTACCCGGTGATGAGTCTCGATGGCCATGGAGCCAATTACACACTAGTTCGAACACTCGAGGGAAGAGATAGATGGCTTGCCACCAAAGATATTCAAACGCAATAAGACATGACTAAAGAAGCATTTACAACCACATACTATCCATTGGCTAAGAAGGCCGGTGACCGATTTGGAATGAATCCCGAAATCATGCTAGCCCAGGCTGCTATTGAAAGCGCTTGGGGAACGAGCTACGGCGCACGCGTGCGCAAGAACTTTTTTGGGATAACTGCTGCGGGATCTCCCAATGAATTTTGGGATGGAAGCTTTTCGGTAGGTCAAAATCAGTATGCCCTCAAGTTTCGGGTTTACAAGACCAACCAAGACAGCTTTTACGATTTTGCACGGCTGATATCCAGTAAGTACAAGGCAGCGCATGCGGTAAGCAACGATTCAACGGCCTATGCTAAAGCCATTGCATACAGCCCCTACATCTCGGAATCAAATGGAGACTCGCGCGAAGGCTACCGAAAAGGGATCATCGCCACATTCAACAGCATTAGTGACATCGTAAAAAAAAAGGACTTGCAGTGATCCAAACACCAGCGGGCATTTCCATCGGAGCCTTAGCGGTTTCAGGAATCATCGCTTGGTTTTGGGTGGCACGAAACAAGAAGAAAAAGAAGAATTAATACTATGGCATTTACCCTTAGATCAGTACGAACCGGTCAAACACACAACTTCTCTGCCAAAGAGATTTTGGAGCTGATTGGTGATCGCATTAACGATGAGATCATCATAGGCGGAGAAGTTTATCGCATCTCCTCGTGTGTAGATTATTCCCTTGGAGGAGGCGGTACGACCAGTTCTGGATCCATTGATTGGATCACCCTGGAATTGACCATGGCCGCAAATGGAGAAACCGTATTCTATAATCCGGAACTCATCACCGATACCGATTCGGTCTTTCTGACGGTAAACAGCGTACTCTACCAGTACGGTGTTGACCGCGACTTTCATATTGAAGGCGACCGCCTGTTTTGGCATGGAGGCTTCGATTTGGAGATGAACGATCGCGTGGTACTCAGGTACCCTAAACTCACCCCAACATCCTAAAAACAAATCAATAAAAACCAATAAAAATGAGTGAATTCATCAAACAAAAGCAGGTCGAAGGCTTAGTAAGTGCTTTGGCCGAAAAGGCCCTAGACTCATTAGTAGTTAAGAAGGCCAACAACCTTTCCGATGTCAATGCGGCATCTGCTCGCGGAAACTTGGATGTCTATTCCAAGTCAGAGGTACAAAGCTTGGTTGCGGGTGCCGAAGATGCATACAGTGTAGCCTCGCTCACGGCACGTGGTGCCTTGACCGGTTTGAAAGTTTCTGACCGTGTATTTGTGACCAACGACGGCGACAGCAAGTGGGCCTTGTACATTGTTACTGCGGTAACTGACGGTAAGGGATCAACATCTACCTATACCAAAGTGGCCGATGAGGACCTTTTCACCAATGCCTTGAGCAAGGAAGCGGTAAAGAGTGCCTACGAGAGCAATGCCAACACCAACGTATTCACGGATGCGGAGAAGACCAAGGTTGGGCATATTACCGTAACTCAAGCCGTAAACCTGGATACCATTGAGAGCGGACTTGCCACAACGACCACTACGGCCAATACAGCTTTGAGCAATGCCAACGCCGCTGCCACAGCAGCGAGTGCGGCTCAATCGACTGCAAACACTGCTCGTAGTGAAGCATCAACAGCACAATCTACTGCAAATACGGCAGTGAGCGATGCTGCGGATGCTCAAACTACCGCTGATACGGCACTGGCAAAAGCAACTACGGCCCAGAGTGCCGCAGACAATGCCCAAGCGACTGCTGACAGCGGTGTTACCAAGGCCAATGCTGCTCAAAGCACAGCCAATACAGCACGTACTGAGGCAGCGGCCGCTCAAAGCACCGCAAACTCAGCGTTGACAGCTGCCAATGCGCGTGAGCTAGCCTTCACTGAAACGGTAGAAGATTTTACCACCGTTTCGGGTGAAGGGAACGTGCCAGTTGCATTGCTATTGACTAAAAATATCGCGGACGGATTTACCCCGTTGGTGTTTTTCAATGGCATTCGCGTGAAAACGACTTCGTACACGGCCGGCGCAAAGAACTTAACGTTCACCGTTCCGTACATCACCGAGCCAACAGATACCATTTCGGTTCACTACGCATCGCGATAAGTAACTAAACCATGGATCGAATAAAGGTGAAACAAGTAGAGGGCGCTCTGGACACACAGTCCGAGCAGGTAGTGACGGGGAGTAAGGCATTTGCCGCTCCCCAACACTTCCTTGGTGAAGGCGTCGTAGTGACGATTGCCGAGGGATACCTCTATTGGTGTCAAAACCAGGGGCTCTTAAATGAACCCGGTAATACCCGCATTCGAGCCCAGGAAGGAATGCTAATGATTGAATTCTACGACGGAAGAGAATGGATACCCCGATAAAGGATAAACGCACACGACTGAAGATCACCCTAGCAGCCGCAGTTTTTCTTGTGGTCACGACCTACGTATCCATTTTTAAAGAAATGGAGGCTGTGGCTACCACGTGCATCGCGGGTGTCATGACCGTGCTTTCTACTTATATATGGGCAGAAACCAAAAGGCCGAGTAATCCCAAGGAATAAATGATCCAACGTAAAATCATAATGGTTTTAGGGATAGGATTGGCCTCTGCGCTTATCCTATCCATCTCATTTTGGCGGCTATGGCGAGCTGAGCTGGACGGATACCGCCGTGTTTTTCAGGCGAGCGAATCCCTTTATCAAGAGCTCGACACATTGCGTGCGGATAACGGACAACTTGTAGCACAAAACCAGGTGCTCACCTTAAAGGGCAACGAGCTAGCTGCAATGTTGCCTGGCCTAGCCAAAGAGATTAGGGAATTGGGTGTGCGCTTGAATCAAGCAGCCGCAGTGAGCACAACCGCTTTTTCCGTCAATACTCCAGCCACTGTTTTATTGCGTGACTCGGTTATCTGTGATACCGTACACGTGCAATTATTTGATTACCAGGATGGCTTTTTTACGGTAAAGGGAAAGTCTATTGGAAATCAGCAGTATTTGGATTTAGGCTACCGAGACACCTTGGTTCAAGTGGTGTATCGCGGTCCGCGTGAGCGTCCTTGGCTGTGGATATTTTCCCCAAGAAAGCTAATGCAGCGAGTGAGCTTAAAGAATCCCAATGCAAACATCCATTACGCTCGTCAAATTGAAATAATTCATTGAATATGAAACCATATGTAATACCAAAACACCACGGGACTATCGTCCTAGATGGAGTTGACTTAAATGAGTTGGATGCTAAAATGAAGACCCTTCAGGATGAATTTACTGTTCGAGAAATTGACATTACGTTTAAAGAGGAGAAGATTGCATTTAACCAAGTACGTTCATCTGGTGATGCTTACACGTTTATCAAAGATGTACTCTTTGAGGGCATGGAAATACAAGAACACTTTGTTGTGTTGTACCTCTCTCAATCCAACCAAATCATTGGGTACTATCGGCACACTAAGGGGACAATCAACTCCACTCAAGTTGATATTGAACTGGTGATGGCCGTAGCAATAAAGACCCTTGCAAAGGCAATGATTGTATCCCACAATCATCCTTCGGGAAATAAAACACCAAGTGAAGCTGACCGCACCATGACAAAAAAGTTAAAGCAGGCCGCAGCTCTTTTTGATATTGCCTTGTTAGATCATGTGATTGCAACCAACGAAGGCTATTATTCATTCGCGGACGTGGGGGAGCGCAGTCTGTCGGGCCTCAATAATGGCCCTAGCACATTAAGTGGGTCCGCAAATCCTGGTGATGAACTAGAATTTGAAGCATTAAACTATGCGGCCAACTTATGACACTAACACCGATCAACTACATTGAGAGCAGCTGCAAGCTGCCCATTTCTTCATTACCGCAAACGATGATCAAGGGGCATCACTTAGCGTTGAAAGCTTTTTCCAATAACCAAGCAGCATACCATGCTAACTCCATCGTGAAATCATCTATGGATCACTACCTGAAGGCGATAAATGAATGGAGTGTAAAGCCGGCACAAACCGTCCGAAAGGTTGCGGCTACGATTGAAAATCGTCCCGCTGGCAACGTTTCGCATATTTCTGACGAAGTCAAAATTATTCGCCGTTACACAGAGCTCCATGGGAAAATCCAAACACGCTTGGCTGTGCATCGAGTTTTAACTGCCTTACAGAGGGCAATGATAGAACAACGCATTAGGAAGACATCACCCTATTCGAAGGAAGTTCTGCAAATTCAAGAACAGCTCATCTCATGCCTAAGGCGAATGGGGGAAAAAGCCGAAATCAACATTGATAGGAAAAACCTACAGCATTACCGTAAAATCGCTGCGAAGTACCGAATTAATGACTCTGTAGTGCTTCTTAAGCGATTTGTTGCCATCCATGGCCGCGAAGGAGTTCATGAAAAGGCTAAACGACTCATTCGAGATATGGAGCAAATGGTGAAGATTGGCAGAATTAACAAACAAGACAGCCATGCCGCCAAGCTTAATGATGCATACAAGTCCTTGCGGATTTTTTTACGAGATAAGAAGTCGGCACCAACAATTGAGCAAACCACCTTGAGTGGGATAATCGGGTTAATTGAATCGGCTTCCTCGAAAAAAAAGCAGGCTTCAATACCCTCAGGCATAATTTCAAGTGAGGATTTAGCCTCTATGCACTTCGAAACTATTGGATTACATGGAAAATTTAGAGAGCTTATTGGTGATCCTTCGGTAGGATTCACCGCAATGGTGTTTGGTCAACCCAAGAGTGGGAAGTCAACATTAATGTTGGAGTTCGCACTTCATTTAGCAAAAAACCATGGAAAAGTACTGTATGCTGCAATTGAAGAGGGGTATGGGTATACCTTGAAAGAGAAGGTGTCTCGAATCGGCGCAATCCATCCTCGACTGCAGTTTTCAGAAAGCGTTCCCAAGGTTTTATCCCAATATAATTTCGTATTTGTCGACAGCGTTAGTAGAGCTGGGTTGGAGCTTGACGACTTAGTAAAACTTAAGAATCAAAACCCCCGAACAGGTTTTGTTTTTATATTTCACTCCACCAAAGACGGTAGATTTAAGGGGGGTAATGAGTTGGCACATGAAGTGGATGTGATAATCAACGTTGAAAAAGGACTTGCGAGCGGTAAAGGGCGTTTCGGGCAAGGAACTATTTCAATTTGACAATTAATGAAATGCGGTACTTCTTTATGACCAGTTCAAAAATGTCCCTCTCACTTGGCGTTTAGGTCAAAACGACACCCTAGAAACGTGCTAGTTAATGGGTGAGCTTAATTTGCCTCGATATGTTTTGGATCGACTACCGGGCCGGAGCTAATTAAATATTTGGTGAAATTAATTAAGATCTAATGGAGTAAACATTTCGGAATTTGAAATTCGTAGGTTTATAGCTTCTAAAATCACTAACTTTAAGAATAATCTACCTACTTAGTGGGGTAGGGGAGGATTCAAATTATTAGAACTGAAGGTGTTGTGATTTAAGGTTGTTTAGATCTTTTTAACATAATGAATATTATAGGCCGGCCCACTTCAGACACACTTAAGTCACTGCAATACAGCACGATGACTCTTGAACAGTCGTATCCAGTAGGTGGCGGTGCCATAGGTGAAAAAATACCCCAAATAGGCGAAGATCCGGGCGGCTACCCTAGTCAAGCACGCATCCTTTACTGGTACCACCCTGACTATATTCAGAACGTGGACTTGGTCACCGACCTCGACGGCGAAGCCTACGAACTCTTCCTCTACAACCCTTGGGGAGAACAACTGCACCACTGGTCCAGCAACAGCAGCTCGTGGACCTCACCCTACCGATTTAATGCCAAAGAATTGGACCCCGAAACAGGCATGCACTACTATGGGGCTCGCTACCACCACCCCAAAATCAGTGTGTGGATGAGTGTGGATCCACTAGCGTATCAGACCTTGGAGACCTATCAGTTTACGGGGAATAACCCTATAATCCTAATTGATCCCGATGGTGAATCTCCATGTCCGCCAGGAGTAAAATGTGGCGACCCAGTCGCAAAAATAGATATAGTTAGTTCTGGAAGTAGTGGTAAAAGAGGAGGCACTTTTGGCAATACTAGAAACGGAGGTCACACTTTTCACGGAGGACTAGATATAAGAGCAAAAAAAGGTGAAAATGTGCACAGTGTCTTACCTGGAAAAGTGGTTTACGCTCGAAACAATCACAAGAGTGATGAGTACTCAGGAAAAAGAAGAGGTTCAGGTACACATGCTCCATCTACAGGTCTTGGTAATATTATAATAGTTGAATATACTATTGAATCTGATTTCAATGTTTTAAGTTCAAATGGACAAGAGATCGAATTAAAGCAGGGACAAAAGGTTTTCATTCAATTCACACATATGGATATTGTCGATGAATCGTTAGTCAACAAAGTTGTGCAAGTTGGAGATGTTTTAGGCCAGAGTGGTGCAACGGGTAATCCTGGATTTTTTGACGGCTCGTGGGGCATTCCAATCGAGGACCGTCATATTCATTTACAAGTGGGTACGAGTCATTCAAATGGATTTATACCAAAAGCAAGCTTGATTGATCCTCGAATCTTTATTTTAACTCAAATTAATGAAAATGGGTTGGTCGAAAACTAAAGTAAAAATTGGTACACAACTATTTTTGGTGATCATGTTAAGTGGGTCCATATTATTGTCACAAAGTTTCCTCAATTCATCGCATCTATATCGAAAGTCTGAAGAGATGTATCCATTATTTCAAAGACGAGATATTCTTGTTAATGACATCCAATTTTTTAATATCCCAATCGACTCACTTAGAATAGCCTTCAATATGAGTTGTACTCCATATAATAATGGCGTGAGAACATGTTCGAATAATTATTTGACATTTATTGACAACAATGCCAGGGTAATTTCATTTACTTTGTTTAATAAAAATGGTTTTTTAAAGAATCCCAACATTTCAGTGGGAATGAAAGTAGCTGATTTGAAAAAGAATTATCCTGATTTATTTGCGAATGTTAGGACTGATACATATAAGAATGTATTGTACAAAGTTGTTAGTTTTTACGATTTAAATGAGAATGAAATTCGATTGTATTTAAATAGAAATTCATTAGTGTTAATTAGATATTATGAATCTGAAGAGTTCTAAATTATATTTTGTTAATAATGCACGGTGACCACGGAATTCAATACTTTACTGGTACCACCCGGACTACGTCAGTAATGTGGACCTTGTCACAGATCGGACCGGAGAGGCCTACGAACTGTTCTTGTACAACGCCTGGGGCGATAGCCTGCACCACTGGACCAGCAGCAGTTCGAACGCATGGAGCTCACCCTACCGCTTTAATTCCAAAGAATTGGACCCCGAAACCGGACTGGCCTACTACGGTGCGCGGTATTACCAGAGTAAACTTGGGGTATGGTTGAGTGTGGATCCGTTGGCTAGCCATAGAATTACATTAAATCCGTTTCAGTTTGTGCAAAATAATCCAATCCTAAGAATTGACCCAGATGGCCAATTAGATTGGAAGCCAGATGGTAATGGCGGTTATATTGCAGAACCTGGTGATGGGGCTGAAACACTTGCCCGTGACGCTAATATTTCTAGATTACGGGCTTACTCTTTAATGGAGGAGCAAGGCTTTGGAACATATTCTGATAATGGTGTTATAAAATCAAATATTTCGCCTGGAGACAGGGTGAAAGTAAATGTAGAACAAAACGAAACCCAAGTATTTTCTACTCTTCCAAGCCCAGTATCAAGTTCGAATGCAAGAATTTCAATGGTTATAGGTATTGCTGGCGACATCATGAAATCATCCAAGAGTACAATTAAGTTCTCAAACAGTAAAGGGATTGACTTGAAAGTATATCCATCTGGTTGGTTAGGCAATCAATATGTAAAACCTATTCAGATCAAATCACTAGGGAAATTCGTAGGTCATACTACACTAGCCTTTGGAGTGTTAAACGACATAGTTGGGCTCAATGAGTATTATTCAAAAGGTCCAAGTAGCAGCGGTGCAGTATCTCCATCAAAGGCGGGAATCAACACTACTATTGGTGTTTATGGCGCCTGGGGAGGGCTTGGAGGGGGTGTTGTGGCACCCGTTTATTTTGGATTTGAGGCATTTTATCCTGGAGGTTATGTAAAAGCAATGGAAGATAATGCAGCCCGAAGCGAGCGAGTTTCAATGGTAATGGGTAGATATTTTAATCCGATGCGACCACTGTGAAATTCATTCTAGTTTATAAATATCTATTTTACTGCTTGTACAAGCGACTTGAACGTCAAGATTTTAATTTTTTAAGTAGTTCAAAAGCTGAAATTACTCTTGTCGTTGTTCAAATCTATTTTTTTGGACTTCTTGATTACAAATTAAGTAAGTTAACGGGTATGGATATTACTGGAATGTTTGGTAAATATGTAAAAATGGCATTAATTGGAGGGCCACCATTACTGCTTAATTTCATATTATTTGGATTAAATAATAAATATAAAGTCACAGTCAGATACTTTGATCAAATTCCTAATGAAGAAAAGAAAATCTTAAATTCGGCATTGGCAAAGTATACTATTGTTGTGACAATAATATTGGTTATCCTTCTGTTAGTATAATTCACAAGTTTAACATAATGAATATTATAGGCCGCCCCACCTCAGACACGCTTAAGTCACTGCAATACAGCACAATGACTCTTGAGCAGGCGTATCCAGATGGTGGCGGTGCTTTAGGTGAAGAAATGCCCCAAAT
>JACCDS010671504.1_pt1 | contig 22621 bp, 15 predicted proteins | sample 7446441 | NCBI WGS metagenome assembly JACCDS01 (sample SAMN15323445, study PRJNA562643) | freshwater metagenome | isolation source: river surface water | place: USA:Blue River Watershed | collected 2017-08-17 | reverse complement strand
TCTTCCGCTCCCGCGAGTTCGAGCAGATGGAGATGGAGTACTTCATTTCCGAGGACGCCGATTGGGATACGTGCCACAAGGAGTGGATCGAGTGGTGCCGCCAATGGCTGCTCTCGGTCGGCCTGCCGGAATCGCATCTCTCGCTCTACGCCCACCCGAAGGAGAAGCTCGCGTTCTACTCCAAGGGCACCGTCGACATCATGTTCCGGTACCCGTTCGGCGTGCAGGAACTCTGGGGCATCGCCGCCCGCGGCAACTACGACCTCACGCAGCACGCCAACGCCAGCGGCAAGCCGATGGACTACTTCGACGAAGCGTCGAAGAAGAAGTTCGTCCCCCACGTCATCGAGCCGGCCGTCGGCGTCGACCGCATCTTCCTCGCCGTCCTCTGCGCCGGCTACGCGGAGGAGGATGTTAAGGACGACAAGGGCAACGTCGAGAAACGCACCGTGCTCCGCCTCTCCCCGCGCATCGCGCCGGTGAAGGTCGCCGTGCTGCCGCTCCTCAAAAACAAGGAAGCGCTCACCGCCCGCGCCAAGGAACTCTACAAGAAACTGCAGCGCCGCTACGCCGTGTTCTACGACGAAGCCGGCGCGATCGGCCGCCGCTACCGCCGCCAGGACGAGATCGGCACGCCGTGGTGCGTGACGATCGACTTCGAAACGATCGAGAAGGACGGCTCCTTCACGCTGCGCGAACGCGACTCGATGGCGCAGAAACGCATCACCGAGGCCGACCTCTTCGCCCTGCTCGAGGCCCAGGTGTTCTGAGTCCGCCGCCGTCGTTCGGCGGAAATTTGCAGTAGCCGGGGGCGCCGCCCCCGGTCACGTTTCCCTCGTTCCGTCCCGTGCCGGCGCCGCGTTTTGCGGCGTTCCCGGCGGCCGATCCTTCTTCCATGTCCAAATCCCGCCAGCCTTCGATCCGCAGCGTCCGCGCGCCCGAGGCGCTCGCGGCGCTCCGGAGTTGGCTCATGGAGTTCCCCGAGGGCACCCGCGAACGCGGCGAAGCGTATTGGGAAAGCAACCACGTCATCGAGGCCTGGGCCGACGCCGACCACTTCGTCCAGGCCCGCGTCGCCGGCCAAGCCCTCTACGACGTCACCCTCTTCTACACCCGCGGCAATTGGTCCTCGCGGTGCAAATGTCCCGTGGGCACGCAGTGCAAACACGCCTACGCCGCCAGCCGCGCCTGGATCGCCGACGTCGAGTCCGGCAACGACCGCCGCCGGCCCGCGCCCGCCGCGCCCGCCGCCGCCACGGCGGAGCCGTTCAAGCCGCAGCCGCGCAAAAAGACCTTCCGCGAACTCTGGCAACCCGTGCTCGCCGAAAAACTCGGCCGCCCGCTCGCCGCCGAGGAAGTCCAGCTGCTCGGCCGGCTCGCGGAGCTGTTCGCCGAATTCACGGCCGGCAACCAGACGCTTTTTCCCGGCCAACTCGAACGCCACGGCTTCCGCTACGCGCCGCCGACCGACCGCTCGCTCTACGATCCCGCCTTCGCCGGCTGGTGGGACCGCGCCCACCCGCCCGCCGATCCCTGGGCCCTCTGGCAGTACCTCGCGCTCCACTACGAGCAGAACGGTTTCCCGCTCCCGGAGGCCTTCCGGCCGCTGACCGATACCCGCGCCGTCCGCACCGCCATCTCCGACCAGAGCGTGCAGCAGGAACTCGCCGTCTGGCGCCGCGCCCTCGCCGCCGCCGACGAACTCGCCGCCTCGCTCCCCGCCAATCCCCTCGCCGGCATCACCGGCCTGCGCGTGCACATCCTCGCCACCGGCGCCTGCCAGCTGGAAATCCGCGCCGGCGCCGGCAAGCCGTGGAAACCGCCCACCCAGCGTTTCCTCCGCGAACTCGGCGGCTCCCGTCCCGCCGATTTCGAGCACCTCCCCCCGGCCGAAGCGGCCCTCGGCCTCGTCCTCGCCGCCGAACTCGGCCTCGCCGACGCCGCCACGCCCCGCCCCACCCTCGACGACATCACCCTCGCCGAGGTGCTGCGCACGAAGTCCGCCCGCCCCGCCCTCGTGCTGCCCGACGAAACACCCTTCGCCGTCCAGCCCGAGCCCCTCGTGCCCGAAGCCGCCTTGTCGGCCTCCGGCGCCGACCGTCTCGACGTGCGCCTCGTCACCCCGGACGGCCGCGACGCCGTCGGCGCGAAGCCCATCTCCGCGCTGCCCGAGCCGCTCTACCTGTTTGAAGGCCGGATCTGGAAAGGCCCTCCTCCCTCCCCCGCCGCCACGCTGCCGGTCGCCGCGCTCAACGACCCCAAACTCATGACGCGCCTGCGCGCGGCCGGCCTGCGCCTGCCGCAGTCGCTCGAACTCAAGGTCCGGCATGTCGCGCTCACGCCCGTCCTGCGCTGCTGGTTGCACCAGCCCGCCTCGGCCTTCGAGTCCGTGCAGTTCCGCGCCCAGCTTCTGGCCAAATCGGAAAACCCGCCCTGCGCCCAACATTGGAGCGGCCTCGGCGGTTGGCAGTGGATCAAGGGCGGCGCCCCGCCGGCGCGGCGCACCGACGATCCCGTGTTGGAATTCGACCTCTCCGCCGCCCAGACGGTGAGCGAGCGCCTCGCGGAATTCCGCGTCAGCTGGAACAACCACGCCGACGCCTGGATGCGCGGCGTGCCGAAGACGTTTCCCGAGGATTTCCTCCTCTGGTACGCCACGCTGCCCCCCGGTCTCGCGATCGACGCCACCCCCGAACTCACCAGCTTGCTCGCGCCGCCGCTGCGCGCCCGCGTCGAAGTCAACGCCGCCCCGGCCGAAGGCGGGCAACGCGATTGGTTCGATCTCACCGTCGCCCTCCGCGTCGCGGACACGACGCTGTCCGCCGAGGAGATTTCCCTCCTGCTCAAGGCCCGCGGCAAATGGGTCAGCCTGCCCGGCCGCGGTTGGCGCCGCCTCGAGGTCGAGGACGACGCCGGCAATCCCGCCACCGCCGCGCTCGACCGTCTCGGCCTCGGCGCCGCCGATGTCCTCGCGACCGGCAAGGCCGCGAAGCACCGCCTCCACGCCCTCCAACTCGCGACCGAAGCCGCCAGCCTCGAGCAACGCCACGCCAAGCTCGCCGCCGATCTGCGCACCCGCGCCGCCGCGCTGGCCGCGTTGCCCGCCCCGCCGCTTCCGCCCGGCCTCCAAGCGACCCTGCGCCCTTACCAGCTCGAAGGTTTCCACTTCCTCGCCCACCTCGCCGCCCAAGGTTTCGGCGGCGTGCTCGCCGACGACATGGGCCTCGGCAAAACCGTCCAGACCCTCGCCTGGCTCCTCCACCTCGCGGCCACGCGCGAAACCGAATCCTCGCCTCTCCGCATTCTCGTCGTCTGCCCCAAGAGCGTCACTCACGGCTGGCTCACCGAGACCGCGCGCTTCGCGCCTTCGCTCAACGCCGTCGCCTTCGACCCCGACCGCACCGTCATGCCCGGCGGCGCTCCCGCCGGCAGCGCCCTGCTCGTCGTCAACTACGTCCAGCTCCGCATCAACGCCGCGTGGTTCCAGCAGCAGAGCTGGGACGCCGTCGTCCTCGACGAAGGCCAATTCATCAAGAACCCGTCGAGCCAGGTCGCGGCCGTCGCCCGCTCCCTGCCCTCGCGCCATCGCCTCGTGCTCACCGGCACGCCGATCGAAAATCGGCTCACCGATCTGTGGAGCCTCTTCGCCTTCGCTCAACCCGGCCTGCTCGGCACACAGACCGCCTTCCGCCGCCAGTATCCGGACGAAGACGCCGCCGCCCACGCGCGCCTGCACCGCCGCGTCCGACACTTCTTGCTCCGCCGCACCAAGGCCCAGGCCGCGCCCGACCTGCCCCCGCGCACCGAGGACGAAATCGTCGTCGAGCTCGAGGGCGAACAACGCGTCCTCTACGACGCCGAGCTCAAACGCGCCCGCGCCCAGTTGCTCGGTGTGTCCACCGACCGCGCCCTCGACGCCGTCCGCTTCAACATCCTCGCGAGCCTGCTCCGCCTCCGCCAGATCTGCTGCCACCCGGCCTTGATCGATCCCGTGCACGCCGACCTGCCGAGTGCGAAACTCGAGGCCCTGCTCGAACGCCTCGAGGAACTGCGCGACGAAGGCCACCAAGTCCTGGTCTTCAGCCAATTCGTCGAAATGCTGCAGCTGATCCGAGCGCGCCTCGTCGCCGCCGACATCGGCCATCTCATGCTCACCGGCGCCACGGAAAACCGCGCCGAGCTCGTCGACACCTTCCAGAGCGACCGCAGCAAGACGGTCTTTTTGCTCTCGCTCAAAGCCGCCGGCTTCGGCCTCAACCTCACCGCCGCCAGCTACGCGATCCTCTACGACCCGTGGTGGAATCCGGCCGTCGAAGCGCAGGCCATCGACCGCACGCACCGCATCGGCCAGACGCAGCCCGTCGTCGCCTACCGCCTCATCGCCGCGGAAACCGTGGAACAGAAAATCCGCGCCCTGCAGCAGGAGAAAGCCGCCCTCGCCAACGCCGTCGTGCAGGAAGAATCCCTCGCCAGCATCCTCGACCTCGACAGCCTGCGCCGGATTCTCGGCTAAAGCCGAGAGGTTCGGAGTTCGGGGTTTGGAGTTCGGGGTTTTGGATGGGGAAACGCCGAGCCTGCTCGTAAGATGGGGTCAGTACGCGAATCGCGAATACCGGGCCTCTCCGCCTGCATTTCCCCCGATTCGGCCAAACCCGGCGCCGGCGAATTCGCGTTTCGAGATTTGACCCCGTCAACGCACGGCCACCGCAAAGTAACCCAATAGGTTACTTTGCGGTGAGGGCTCGCCGCGGACGCGGGAAGGGGCCAAAGGTGAGCTCCGGCGGAAGCGGGGGACGAACCGGTGCCCTGACACGATTTGTCAGGGGACCGCGCATGGGAACGGAATGCGGCTTGTCGGGGAATTGCTCAGCTCCACGCTCGCCCGTCCGCCCATGTCCGCTCCCGTTGCCGAGACTCCGTTTTCGTTCTGGCGCTGCGTCGCGCAGGCCCTGCGCGGGGAACATCTCGACTACACGGCGGCACCCCTGAACCGCGCCGTGCTCCTGCTCGCCGTGCCCATGGTGCTCGAGATGATCATGGAGTCGCTCTTCGCGGTGACGGATGTCTTCTGGGTTTCGCGCCTCGGCAAGGAAGCGATCGCCGTCGTGGGCCTGACGGAATCGATCATGACCCTCGTGTACGCGGTCGCGATCGGGATCTCGTTCGCCGCCACCGCCATCGTCGCGCGCCGCATCGGCGAGAAAGATCCCGCCCGCGCCGCGCAGGCCGCCGGCCAGATTTTGCTCATCGGTTTCACGATCTCGGCCGCGCTCGGCGTGGTCCTCGGGCTCAACGCCAAGACCCTGCTGGAATGGCTCGGCGCCGATGCCGCCACGGTCGCGCTGGGCACGGACTTCGCCGCCCTGATGCTCGGCGGGAACGTCACGGTTTTCATGATCTTTCTGATCAACGCCATCTTCCGCGGCGCGGGCGATGCCGTGATCGCGATGCGCACGCTCTGGCTGGCCAACGGCCTCAACATCGTCCTCGGGCCCTGCTTCATCTTCGGGCTCGGGCCGTTTCCCGAAATGGGTGTCACGGGCGCCGCCGTCGCCACCAACGTCGGCCGCGGCTGCGGCGTGCTCTTCCAATTGTGGTACCTCATGGGCCGGCCCGGCCGCGTCCAGGTGCGGCTCCGGCACCTGCGCCCGGTGCGCGAGGACCTCCTCGCGATTTTGCGCCCGGCGGGCAGCGGCATCGCGCAATTGCTGATCAGCACGACGAGCTGGGTCGGGCTCTTCAAGATTCTCACGCTCTTCGGCAGCACGGCCGTGGCCGGCTACACGATCGCGATCCGCGTCGTGATGTTTGCCCTGATGCCGGCCTGGGGCCTCGCCAACGCCGGTTCCACGCTCGTCGGCCAGAATCTCGGCGCCGGCAAACCCGACCGCGCCGAAGCCGCCGTGCGGCTCGCGACGCGCTACAATATGATGTTCCTCGGTGCCGTCGGCCTCGGCTTCGTCTTCGGCGCGCCGTTCATCGCGACGATCTTCACCGCCGATCCCGCCGTGCGGGCCGAGGCCACGCGCGCGCTGTGGATCGTGAGCCTCGCGTTTCCGCTCTATGCCGCCGGCATGTGCTTCGAGGGCGCGTTCAACGGCGCCGGCGATACGCGCACGCCGACGCGCCTGAATTTCTTCTGCTTCTGGCTCGGCCAGATCCCCCTCGCCTGGTTCCTCGCGCGGGTCTGCGGCCTCGGCGCGCTCGGCGTCTACATCGCGGTACCCGCGTCGTTCTCCGTTCTCGCGCTCTGGAGCGGCGTACTCTTCCGCCGCGGCAAGTGGAAGACGCAGCAGGTGTGAAACCGAATCGGGCGTTGAGAGTTGGGCGTTGAGAGATCGGACCGCCAACTTTCCCCTTCCAACCGGCGGCGCCCGGCTTACCGCTTTCTGCCTTGGAAAACGTCTGCCACTTCTCGCCCGACCGGCGGCACCGCTACTCGCTCGTGCACCGGTGGAATCCGCTCTTCGGCGAACGGCTCATCCTCTGGATCGGCCTCAACCCCAGCACCGCGGACGAGGCGAAACTCGACCCCACGCTCACGCGCATCGCGCGGTTCTCCGAACGCGAGGGCTTCGACGGTTTCTGGATGGCCAACCTCTTCGGCCTGCGCACGCCGTACCCGAAGGAAATGATGGCCGCCCCCGATCCCGTCGGCCCGGAAAACGACGCCTCCCTCCTCGCCGCCGCCGAACGCTGCGACAAAATCGTCGCCGCCTGGGGCGTGTCGGGAGCGTATCAGGCGCGGGCGGACGCCGTCGTCCGCCTCTTCGCCGGCCGCAAACTCTGGTGCCTCGGCACGACGCAGGACGGCCATCCGCGCCATCCGCTCTACGTCGCCGGCGCGCAACCCCTCGTCCGCTGGAAACCCAACCTCGCCGCCGCCAAGGCCTGAACCCGATGCCGCGCCGACCCCGGATTCTCCTGCTCAACGCCTCGCTCGCCGGCGCATCCGGCAACACTGCCGTGCTGCTGGCCCGGATACGGACGGCGCTGCGCGGGAAAGCCGCGGTCGAAACCGCGGTGCTGGCCGGCGGGCCGGATTTCGCGGCGCTGCGCCCGCAGCTCGAGGCCGCGGACGCCTTCGTCTTCGGCACCGGCACGCATTGGGACGGCTGGAGCAGCGAGCTGCAGCGTTTTCTCGAGGCGGCGACCACTGCGGAAGCGACGTCCCTGTGGCTCGGCAAACCGGCGGCCGTCGTCGTTTCGGAACACAGCACCGGCGGGAAAGGCGTGCTGTCTCGGCTGCAGGGCGTGCTCGTGACGCTCGGCTGCAGTGTGCCGCCGCTCGGCGGGATGGTCGTGTCGCGCGCGGCCTTGCTCGCGGCCGAGACGGATCCCCGAGCGGCGCGCGATTTCTGGGGCCTCGCCGATCTCGGCGTGGTGGCGCACAATCTCGCGGAAGCGGCGCGGGTCAAACGGCCCGGCGCCAAACCCGCGTTGCCGCGGTGGCGCACCTGGCCGGTGGACCGCCGCGACTTCGCGGCGCGCTGGCTTACTTGATCTTCGAGAAATCGACCGGCACGAGGTAGACGGATTCCACCTTGGCGGTGAGCTTGCCGTCTTTCTCGGATTCCGTGCGCGCTTTCACCCAGACGGGATCCTCGCGGAAGCCCTTCCACGCAGCGGTCGCGGCGCCGCGATTCGGGTAAGCCATGAAGTAGAGCAGCGTGTTCGCGGCGCCCTTGGCGGCGTCGGTCGGATGGAAATACGCGAGATTGGTCATGCCGTGCTTCGTGAAGAGCGCGACGGTGTGGTCGCGGAAGCGCGCGTCGAGGGCGGCGAGTTTGCCTTCGGCAGCGGTGTACGTGCGCATTTCGAAGACGCGGTTGGCCGCGCCGGGTTTGTAGCCGGCATCCATGGCCTTCGTGAAATCGGTGGTCTGCAGGAAGACGGCTTCGACCTTGCTCACGATTTTGCCGGAGGCTTCGGACTTGGTGCGGACTTCTTTCCAGGCCGGATCGGCGCCGAAGGCTTTCCACGACGCCGTCGCCGCCTCGCGATTCGCGTGGGCCAGGAGGTAAACGAGTTTGTTGGCGGAGCCGTCTTTTTCGTCGGCGGGCACCCAGTAAACGATGTTCTGCATCCCGTGCTTCTCGAAGAGGGCGCAGGTGTGGTCGCGGAAACGCGCGAGCAGATTCGGCAGTTTGCCGGGCTCGGTGTAATAGGTGCGCAGTTCGTAGACGCGGCCGGCGGGCGCGGCGGCGCGGGACAGCGTGGCGGACAGCGCCAGGCCGAGCGTGAGCAGGAGGGTGAAACCGAGGCGGGGTAGCTTCATGGCAGTGCGGCGGAACTTGGCGGGACCGGCCGGGGGCGTCGAGCGGGGAAGCGGTCGCTCCCCCGCAAACTTCAATTCTTCTTCGCCTTGCCCGGCGGGCGCGGCGCGGGGCCGAAGTACGGCATCGCGTCCCAGCCGTCGTAGGCGGGATCGAGGCGCGGGTCGGCGGTCGCGCGCATCCACGTTTCGACGCGGCCGCGGAGTTCGCGTTGCACGGCGGCAAATTCCGGGCGGCCGGCGACGTTGACGAGTTGGTCGGGATCGGCGCGCAGGTCGTAGAGCTCTTCGGCCGGACGTTTGCCGAAACTCAAGGCGAAGAACGGCGCGATCGCGGGTTCGGCGGCCCGGGTCACGATCAGTTCCTTGATCGCGGAGGGATCGACGTCGCCGTAGGGGCCGACGGCGAAGTGTTGCTGCGGGTCGCCGGCGGGCCAGCGGTCGGGACGCAGGTTGCGCAGATAAAGGAAGTCGCGCGTGCGCAGGCCGCGGATCGGATAACTGAGATCGCCGCGGCGCACGTTGGCGTGGCGCTCGCGTTCCACAAAGACATGGTCCGCGCGGGCGGCGCCGGGCCGGTCGAGCAGCGCGCCGAGGAAACTGCGGCCCGTCATCTCGGGCGGTGGCGTCACGCCGGCCAACTCGAGAAACGTCGGCGCGAGGTCGGTGAGGGAAACGAAACCCGCCTCCGTGCGCCCCGCGCGCACGCGCGAACCCCAGCGGATCGCGAGCGGCACGCGCGTGCCGGTGTCGTAGCAGTTGGCCAGACCGCGGGGCAGCTGCCAGCCGTTGTCGCTGGTGTAGAGGACGACGGTGTTTTCCAGGAGTTTTTCCTGCTCGAGCACCGAGAGCGCGGCGGCCGCGGCGGCATCGAGCCGGCGGATCGAGGCGTAGTAGGCGATGAGCGTGGCGCGGACCTCGGGCGTATCCGGAAACATCGGCGGCACGCGCAATTTCGCGGCGGCGGGATCCTGCGGATCGCCGGGCGCGTGGCGCCACGTGTGCGACGCGGTGTCGATGTTGCCGAGCCAGAAGAAGAACGGCTTGGCGCGGTCGCGCGCGGCGAGGAACTCCGGCAAACCGCCCGGGTAGTCGCGGCCGACGGGATTTTCCGGCCAGCCGAAGTCCTTGAAATTCCCCGGGCTCCAGGCCTTGCCCGTGACGCCGACCTCGTAGCCCGCCTCGCGCAGCGCGGCGGTGAAGACTTTGAGTTTGCGGGGAAACGCGCTCCACAGGCTCGCGGCATCCTCGAGTTGGTGGGCGGCGCGGCCCGTGAGCACGCTGGCGCGCGTCGGGGAGCAGGAAGGCACCGGGCAGAACGTATTCGAAAACAGGACACCCTCGCGGGCCACGCGGTCGAAGGCGGGGGTTTGCGCGGCGGGATCGCCGAGCGCGCCGGCGTGGGGCCAGCCCCAGTTGTCGGCGAGGATGAGGAGGACGTTGGGGCGTTCCGCCGGAGCGGCGGCGACAGCGGCGGCGGCGAAGATCGCGGCGAGGCAAAGTCCGCGGAGCCAAGCGGGGAAACGGGAGCGGGGCGGCACGCGCATCCGGCCAGCGAAACGGCGCGGGCCGGCGCCGGCGAGCGCGTTGTGCGGCGGCAACCGCGGGGCGTCTACGAATGCGGGCCGGGCAGCGGCGGCGGGGCGAGACCGGGATGAAGTTGGGCGACGCGCGCGGCCTTGGCGGCAAGTTCGCCGGCGCATTCGGGCGAGCCGCGGCCGAGGTCGCGGCAGGTCTGCGGGCGGTGTTCGTAGATCGTGCAGAAGAAATCGAGCCCGCCGCCGGCCGCGGGCTGCACGGCGAGGGCGGCGCAATGGCCGTCCTGCATGCGCAAAAACGCGCGGTGGCCGATGAAGTGCGCGTAGCGGTCGGCGCGATCGCCGAGGCGCGTCCAGTCGTCGCCCGTGACGCGCACGTAGTCGGCGGCCTGCGAAAAGCAGCAAACACCGCAGGCGCGGCAAGCGGCGGGAATGGGAGGAACGGGATTCACGGAATCGGAGGACAACGACTTCAGGGCATTGGACCACAGAGTTCACGGAGGAAAACCGGAGGACACGGCGGGAGCAGAAAGGAGGGACCGAGGGGTTGGCGGATCTTCAATTTCCCTTCCGCCGATTTCCCCTCCGTGAACTCCGTGCCCCCTCCGTGTCCTCTGTGACCCAAAATCCGAGGTTTCCCCGCCGCCCGAAAAACAAACGGGGCGATCCGCGAAGATCGCCCCGGCGGCGCGCGTCGACCTCCGCCCGATTTCCGACTTCAGAAATCGAGCGCCGTGCTGAGGCGATCGCTGCGGGGCTCGTTGAAGTAGACGCGCCGCACGCCGGTGTAGTTGTCGTTGTAGCGGCCGATGTTCGCGCGGTAATCGTTGCCGACGTTGCGCACATTGAGCTGCACCGTCGCGCCGATCTTGGTCCGCGGGACGCGGAAACGGTAGCCGGCGAAGGCGTCGCCGAGCAGCGTTTCGTTGCCCCAGTAAACTTGGCCGCTGGCAACCTCGAGGCTGAGGAAATTCTTGCCGCTGTAGCGGACGGAGCCGCCGAGGAAGGCGCCTTTGAGCGGGCCCTCGCGGAAGGCGTAGCGGGCGGTGCCGTTCATCTTGTGCGGGCGCGTGCCGAAGGGGGCGTTCTGGCGGTCGACCTGGAATCCCAGTTCGCTGTAGAGGGACGCGGCCGCGGTTTCGAAAACCGCCAGCTCGGTCGGGTTGTTTGCCAGGAGCCGGCGCCACTCGGGCACGCGGGCGTCGAAAAACTGGAAGACCTCGGTGAAGAAATTTTCGCGGCGGCGTTCCGAGTGCGAGTAGCTGGCGCGCAGGGTGAGGTTCTTGGTCGGGTTGGCGACAATCTCGACCTCGATGCCCTTGGTGAACACGTCGATCGTGGCGGAAGTCCAAGTGATGGCCTGGCGGTCGTAGTCGGCCTGGGTGATTTTGCCCGCGGCGAGGAGCTGCGTGAGCATGGAGGTGAGGTTGTCGACGCCGAGGGCGTTGCCGCCGGGCAAGATCGGCGAGTCGTTCAACTGCTGCGTCTCGAACCACGTCGTGCGGATGAAGAGGCGGTCGTCGCCGAGCACATCGAGCATGAAACCGAGGTCGCGGCCGCGGCCCTCGGTGGGCTCGGGCACGTCGCCGTTGGGGAGCACGGTGCGGTCGAAGCGGGGCTGGCCGTTGTTGCGGGAGAGATTGGCGAAGAGGGAAAGCCGCTTGTGGGCGTGGAGCACGGCGCCGGAGGTGAACGTCGTCGGCGTGTAGCGGTGATTCACATACGTGCCGTCGAAATACCATTCGCCGGCGGAGAGGAAACCGGAGCGGACGCGCGGATCGTTGGGATCGAGCACGCGGGCCTCCTGGGCATTGCGGAACTTGATGTCGTCGCGGCGCGCGCCGAGGGTCGTGACGAGCCGGTCGCGGAACCAGAAGCTCTGGGCGGCGACCATGACGGTGTTGATCTCCTTCACCGTGTTGGTGTTGGCGCGGGCGCGGGAGGCGTACGTGGTGTGATAGCGTTTCCCGTTCCAGGTGAACGGCGCGACCGGGATGCTGGAGTCGGCCGCATACCAGGTCGTGTAGTCGCCGGCGGTCACGTAGTTGCGGCGGATGACTTGGTTCTGCGCGCCTTCGGCGCTCAGGGCATTGGTGATGGGGACGTTGGCGTCGTCGACGAGGATCTCGTCGCGCCAGCGGCGGAGGCGGTCCTGGGTGGAATTTTCGAGCAGACCGGCAACGCGGTGCTGGCCGTACCAGCGGTCGGAGCGGCCGGTTTCCCAGGCGGCGCTGAGGCGGTAGATCTCGTTGTCGGTCACGAGGCGGTCCTTGAACCAAAGCGCCTCGAAGTAGCTGCGGCCGGCATAGGGATTCGGCACGGTGCCGGCGGCGCCGTCGGGGCGCGGCAGCGTGAGGTTGGGATCGGCGCGGAGATTCGTGCCGCCGACGGCCATGCCGTTGGCCTCGACGTCGGTGCGGTTGCGGAACCAGGCGAGTTCGAGGACGACTTTCTTCGGCAGTTTCTGCTGCACCGAGACCTGGGTCGTATTGAAAGTTTGGTGACGCACGCCGCCGGGACCGGTGAGGTTGTAGTCGTAGGGCGAGACCGAGGGCGGGAGCAACGTCTCGACGCCGAAGCGGCCGGTGGACTGGAACTCGCCGCGCAGGTTGTAGACGGTGCCGTCCTGCTGGTTGAACGTGAAGCGGTTGTTGGTGTTGCTGAAACGCGCGGTGCCGGCCGGCGCGACGGTGCCGTCGATGATCGGGCGGCCGCCGTCCTGCCAGGCGGTGATCTGGTCGGTGCCGTTCCAGCCGATGGTGAGATTGTTGTCCATGTGGCCGCGTTCGAACGAGGCGTGGACGGTGGTGTTCTTCAGCGGCTGGTAGGCGGCGGCGACGGTCCAGCGCGCGGAGTCGGCGAAATCCCAATGCCGCCAGCCCTCGTTGTTTTGGTAGAGGCCGAGCACGCGGACGGAGAGTTTGCGCGGAAGCAGGACGAGATTGTGGTCGGCCTCGTAGCGCTCGTAGTGCCAGGAGCCGTGCATCGACTTCAGCGTCGTGCGCGTGCGGTTGAGGTTGGCCTTCTTGCCGCTGAGGGAAACGAGGCCGCCGGCCTGGCCGAGGCCGAAGAGAATGGAGTTGGGGCCGCTGGCGACCTCGGCGCGTTCGACGTTGTAGAGATCGACGGGTACGCTCGATTCGACGAAGTCGCGCGAGGCGCCGGCGGGCGAGCCGCGCATGCGGAAGGAGTAGTCGTTGCCGTCGGCGCCGCGGCCCTGCGGGTTGTTGAAGCCGGCGTTGGCGTCCTCGACGTCGATTTCGACGTTGGTCGCATGCGCGAGCATCTCCTCGAGATTGGTCGCGGCGATGTCGGAGAGAAACTCGGGCGTGAACGCGGAGACGGCGGCGGGCGTGTCCTTGAGCCGAGAGTTGAGGCGGCTGCCGCTGGTGGTGTTGGCGGCCTGATAGCCGACGTCGTCGCCGGCCTTCACCTCGAAGGGCGAGAGTTCGACGGGCGGGGCCGCGGGGTCGGCGGGTTTCGCGGCCGGGACAGCGGTGGACGGAGCGGGAGTCGGAGCGGTCTGCGCGGCGAGGTGGGTCAGGGAGGAGAGGCCGAAGCCGAGGACGGCCAGACAGCGGCCGAGGGATGCAGCATTCATGGGGAAATGGGGTTGGACCGCCGGAATCGGACCGGGGGAAATAGCGGGCAGGTGCAGGATGGAACAAGCCGGCGACGGAAGGGAAGTCTGCGGTGCACACGTACGGGCGACGATTTCACACCGCCGGCCGCGGAAACCCCGCTTGCCGCCGGCGCGGGCGGGGCTTCGACTGCGCGGCGCCATGGAAGCCTACGCCCGCGCCCGCGAACTCATCGACGCCGCCCACGCCGCCGATCCGGCCCGCTCCGCCGACGGCCGGGCGGCCGAGTTGGTTTACGGCGAGCGCGTCGAGGCCTGGGTTGTGAAACTTGAGCCCGCGGCGGCGCCGGCCCTGCGACTCGCGGCCCGCGCGCAGCACCTCGAGCGCTGGCTCGTGCCGCGCGCGAGTTTCCCGGAAGGCAAGGCCGGCTACCTCACCTGGCGGCGTTCGCTCTATACCAAGCAGGCCGAACGCGCGCGGGAGTTGGCGCTGGCCGCCGGCGTGCCCGCGGCCGAGGCGGCCGACATCGCGGTGTGGGTTTCGAAGACCGGATTGAAAACGAATGCCGGGACGCAGGCGCTGGAGGATGCGGCGTGCCTCGTGTTTCTGGAAAACGAGATCGGCGCCTTCGCCGCGCAGCACGCGGATTACCCGCGGGAGAAGTTCGTCGATATCCTGCGCAAGACCTGGAAAAAAATGAGCCCCGCGGCCCAGCAGGCGGCGCTCGGCCTGGCGTTGCCGCCGGCGATCGCGGGGCTGGTGCGCGACGCGCTGGGCGGGACGTAAGACGGGAGTTACCCGTTCACCCGGTAGCGGCGCGGTAGAGCAGGAAAACGAGCAGCTGCGCCGAAAAAACGCGGAGCAGCATCACGAGCGGGTACACGGTCGCGTAGGACACGGCGGGGGCGTCGCTGCCTGTCGTCTGCTGGGCGAAGGCGAGGGCCGGCGGATCCGTCATGCTGCCCGCGAGCAAGCCGCAGAGTTCCGCGTAGTTGAGTTTCCGCCACGCGCGCGCGACGAAGCCGACCAGCAGCAGCGGCAGCAGCGTGATCGCGGCGCCGAAGGCGAGCCAGCGCAGGCCCTCGCCGCCGAGGAGGACCTCGACGAATTTCTCGCCCGACTTCAGCCCGACCGAGGCGAGGAAGAGCGTGATGCCGACTTCGCGCAGCATGTGGTTCGCGTTGGTCGGCATGTGCCAGACCAGCGGGCCGAGGTTGGCGAGGCGCGACAGCAAGATCGCCGCGACCAGCGGGCCGCCGGCGAGGCCGAGCTTCACCGCGGCCGGCAGACCGGGCAGCGCCAGCGGAATACTCCCGAGGATCACGCCGAGGGCGATACCGAGGAAAAACGGGATCGGCTGCGGCGAGTTGAGCGCCTGGTTGGAATTGCCGACGGCCGCCGCCACCTGCGTGATCTGCGGTTCCTCGCCGACCGCCATGAGCACGTCGCCGAATTGCAGGCGAAACCCCGGCGTCGGCGAAAACTCGATCCCGCCGCGCGTGATGCGCGTGATGACGACCTCGTGTTGCGCGAAAATCCGGATCTCGCCGAGGGCGCGGCCGAAGATCTCGCTCCGCGTCACGATCAAACGGCGGTTGGTGACCGGACCGGGCAACAGTTTCAGGTCGACGCCGGCGTCGGCCCCGACCACGACGCGCAGGGCGTCGAGGCCCTCTTCCGGGCCGACGGCGTGGAGAATGTCGCCGAGCTGCAATTCCGTCTCCGGCCGCGCGACCTCGACCTGGCCGGCACGGGAAAACCGCGAGACCACGACACCGGAACCTTCGAGGCCGGGCACCTTGCCGAGGGCGCGGCCGACGAGGTTGGCGTTGCGGACCTCGAGGTTGCGGGTGGCGGGCTTGGGCGTGCGCGGGGCCTGCGCGTTCTCGGCGGCGGCGACTTCCGCGCGCACATCCACCCGGAACACACGCCGCACGAGCACCATCGTGAGAATAATGCCGATAATGCCGAACGGATACGCCACCGCGTAGGCGAGGCCCTGGATCGCGGCCGCGCCTTCTACGGCGCCGACCTGCGCGAGCGCCTGCTGGGCGGCGGCGAGGCTGGGCGTGTTCGTGGTCGCGCCGGAGAGCAGGCCGCTGCCTGCCGGCAGCGAAACCCAGCCCGTGCCGATCAGGAGGGCGGCGACACCGGCGCCGAGGAGCACGATCGCGGCGGCGAAGGCGTTCAACACCAGCCCCCGCGCGCGCAACGAGGCGAAAAAGCCGGGACCGATCTGGAGGCCGAGCGTGTAGACGAAAAGGATCAGGCCGAACTCGCGGACGAATTCGAGGACATGGGCGTCGACCTTGAGGCCCAGCTGGCCGAGCAGGAGCCCGGCGAAGAGCACGCCGGCCACGCCCAAGCTGACGCCGAGAATCCGGATTTTGCCGAAGGCCGTGCCCGCGGCGCCGGCGATCGCCAGCAGCACCACGGTGCGGGCGACGGATTCCTGGGCGAACAACTGGATCACGCCGTTCATGGCGCCAGCGTAGCAGACCTCGGCCACCGGGGGCCACGCCTGTTTTGCCCCGGCCGCGTCATCCCGTGCAGCCGAGGCGCCCGAAAGGGCGGCGACTCAGGCTTGCGCGCGACGCCGGCCGTGGCCTCATTTCGCGGCAACCCTTTCCCCGCCCGTGAAAATCGCCAAACGGATTCTCCTCGTTCTTGTTGTCATCGCGGTCGGGCTGCAGTTCGTGCGGCCGGAGAAAAATGTTTCCGCGCAGCCGCCGGGGAAAGAGGACCTGCTCGTGGCCCATCCCGCGCCGGCCCCGGTGAAGACCTTGCTCGAAGTCGGCTGCTACGACTGCCATTCCAACACCACCCGGTATCCGTGGTACGCGGAATTCCAGCCGCTCGGCTGGTGGCTCGCCGACCATGTGCAGGAAGGCAAAGCGTCGCTCAACCTCTCGACCCTCGCGAGCCTGACGCCGAAGGCCCAGGGCAAGAAACTCAACGAGATGATCGACACGATCGAAACCCGCCAGATGCCGCTCAAGTCGTACACCTACACCCATCGCGACGCGATTTTCACCGACGCCCAGATCACGGCCCTCGTGGCCTACCTCGAGGACGTCCGCGACAAGGTTGCGCCCGACGGCGAGTGAGCCGGAGGAAGAGTTGAAAGTTGAAAGGTGAAGGTTGAAAGACCGGCGACGTCACGCGGGCCACGCGTCGGGGTCGCGGGAGAGGCAGTGGAGCCCAAGCTGCGACCTTTCGCCGCCGATTCCGGATTTACGGCAACAGATCGGCGATCGCCGGCTCGGCCCCGGGCGAGGCGGCGGGCCAGTCCTCGCCGAGCAGGGCGGCCACGGTCGCGGCCACCTGGGCCTGCACGACCACGGGCGTGTCGCTGCGTTCGCCGCGGGCCGGAATGCCGGGGCCGAAGGCGGCCAGCCAGGTTTCCTCGGAGCGCGGGATTTTTTTCCCGTGGCTCGTCCAGTCGTGGCACTCGGTGCCGCGGCCATGGTCGGGCGAGATGACCACGGCGGTGGTGCCGCGGTACTCGGGCAGCGACTGGAGGTGCTCCCAGAGTTCGCGCAGGAAACGGTCGCAGCGCTGCGCGGCCTGCAGGTAGCGGTCGTAGCGGCGCGCGTGCGCCCATGTATCCGGTTCGCCATACGCCACCAGCAGCACGCGCGGCTTGAGCCGCCCGATGTGCTCGTAAGCGGCGGCCTGGACGAAGGCGTCGAAATGTTCGCCGCCGGTGATCGGCGGGATGTCGTTCATCCAGCGCTCGAGTTCCCGCAGGCGCGGCGAGGCGGTGCCGGCGGGCAGCGGCGTATCCGTGACCCAGACCGGCAGGCGGCTGCGGCCGACATTGATGATCGAGGTGAACACGCGCCACTGCGCGACCGCCGCGACGCGGCCCGCGTAGCCCGGGCGGCCGTGCAGCCATTCGAGCACGGTGACGTTGGGATTCGGGATCGGCGTGTTCGAGGAGATCAACGGATCGGCGCGGCCGGTGAGCAGCTCGTTGTAGCCGGGATAGGAAATGTTCTCGAGGTTGCGGACCTCGACGCGGCTGGCGCGCGCGCGGTTGCCGAACACCTGGCCGGACGCGGGCACGGTCGACCAGAAAAAGGGCATCAGCCGCGCGCGGCGTTCCTCCGGGGTCGCGGCGAGGAACTCGCGCCTCAGCGCGGCCTGCGCGCCTTCGGGGACGCCGCCGTTGTCCTTGTCGATCAGCGCCGCATCGGCCCCGCCGAACACTTCCTGCCAGCGCAGGCCGTCGATCGTAACCAAAATTACATTACGCACGGCGGGCGCGGCGGCGGCCGGCCACGCGGCGGCCAGGAACAGGACGGTGAGCAGGGATTTCATGCGGTGCGGAAAGGGGTCCGCGATCCGACTCCGGGCGCGGCGGGGTCCGCAACGCAAACCGCGCCCCGGCCGCAAAATCCCCGCCGGCGGGCCGCGCGCCGACGCGGTGTGGCGGGCCCGGTTACACGGCGACCGCACATTTTCCCCGGAGAATTGCGCCCGAATCCGAAACTGCTCCCCGGGGCGACGGCGTCAGTCCGGGAGCAACCGCATTCCAACACCATGAAAAACGATCCCTTCTTCAAATTCCTCGCCGCTGTGATTCTCGCCGGCGTCATCGTCGCCCTCGCCGCCCCGAGCCCGACCGCCGCCGATCTCGCCGAGCCCGCTTCCGCCGCCCTGCAAACCGCCGGCACGTCCGAGTAAGTCCGGGGCCGCACCGGCCCGGACGCGGCCTAGCCTCCGGCCAAAGCCTGCCGGATGACGACCGCCAGTTCGGCGAACTCGTAGGGTTTCGCCATCAGCCTGATGCCCGAACGGCGGAGTTCGTCCGTTTTCAGAATCTCCTCGGTGTAGCCGCTGGTCACCACGATCGCGAGTTCCGGCCGCAGCCGCCGGAGCGTCTCGCCGAGCTCCAGACCGGTGACCCCGCCCGGCATCACCATATCGGTGACGAGGATATCGGGACTGGCCGCCAAACCGTGCCAGACGCCGAGGGCTTCGGGTCCGCTGCCCGCCTCGACCACCAGGTAGCCGAGCCGCCGCAGCATGGTCGAGGTCGCCAGCCGCACCGCCGGTTCGTCCTCCACCAGCAGCACCGTTTCATGCCCGCCGGGAATGGCCGGCACCGGATTGGCCGGACGGCCCGCGGCGACATCGGCCGCGAGCGGAAGCAGAACCCGGAAGCTGGTGCCGCGGCCGACCTCGCTGTCCACTTCGATCCAGCCCTGGTGCTGGTGCACGATGCCGTGGACGGTCGCCAGGCCGAGGCCGGTGCCTTTGCCGACTTCCTTGGTGGTGAAGAACGGCTCGAACAGGTGGCGGAGCACGTCGGGCGGCATGCCGCAGCCGGTATCGCTGACCCGGAGACAGGCAAAACGCCCGGGTCGCGCGCCGGGCGCCGCGGACAGCGGCAGCTCCGGCCCGAGGTCCACCCGGGACGTTTCCAGTTTCAGCGTGCCGCCCGCCGGCATCGCGTCGCGCGCGTTGACGCAGAGGTTCATCACGACCTGGTCGATCATGCCGGCGTCGGCGTCGACCCACAGCGGCTCCGCAGCCAGCTGCAGCGTCACGTTCACGTGTTCGCCGATCACGCGGCGGATCAGGGCCAGGACCTGGGAAATACCCGCGTTGAGTTCCAGCCGTTCCGTGCGCATCATGCGGCGGCGGGCGAAGAGCAGCAACTGCTCGGTCAGCTTCGCCGCGCGGCGGGTCATCACCTGCAGTTCCGCCAGCGGCGGCCGCAGTCCTTCGGGAAACTGTTGCTCTTCCGCGATCAGCTGCAGGTTCAGCATGATCGCGGTGAGGATGTTGTTGAAATCGTGGGCGACGCCGCCCGCCAGCTGGCCGACGACTTCCATCTTCTGCGCCTGCCGCACCTGCTGCTGCAGCGCGCGGCTCGCCGTGATGTCGGCGAAACTGCTGACCACGAGCTGCACGCCGTCCCGCGGATCGCGGAGCGGTTCCGCGTTGACCGAGATCCAGGTCAGCGCGCCGTCCGGCTTGTGCACGCCCATCACGACATCGCGCACCGGCAAGCCCGTGCGCAACGCGACCGCCGCCGGATGCACCTCGCCGGCGAAGGGCCGGCCGTCCTCGTGCACCGCGCGCCACCTCGGATCCAGCGACGTGCGGCCGGCCATCTGGTCCGCCGTCAGGCCCAGAATCCGCTCCGCGGTCGTATTGCATTGGACAATACGCAAGGCCCGGTCCTGGACGACGACGCCGTCGGCCACGGCGCTGAAGATGAGCTTGAGCTGGGCTTCGCTGCGCCGGAGGGCGCGTTCGGCCTGCCGCTGGTCGGTGATGTCGCGGTTCATGCCCACGAGGCGTTGCGGGCGGCCGGTGCCGTCGCGCTGGAGAAAACCGTTCGCCTCGATTTCGCGCCGCGCGCCGTCCGCGGCGCGCACGACCGCCAGCTCGAACGGCTCCACCGGCCGGCCGGCCACGAGTTCCGCGAAACGGCGGTCCAGCTCGGTCCGCGCTTCGGGCGGGATGAGCCGCGGCCACCCGGCCGGGGTGCCGTCGAATTGCCCCCGGCCCACGCCGTGGATCTCGTGCATGCGCTCGTCCCAACTCACGACGCCGGATTGGAGATCGTACTCCCAGACGCCGTAGCCGGCGCCGCCCACCGCCAGCTCGAGCCGCCGGTTGAGCCCGAGAATCCGCTGCTCCGCCGCGAGCTGCTCGGTGATATCCTGCACGAAGGCGCACGCCAGTTCCGTCTCGCCGACGCGCAGGAGATAGGTGCCGATGACGACATCGAGCACGACGCCGTCTTTCCGGCGCTGGCGGCTTTGGAACGTCACCGATTCCCGGCCGCGCAATTCTTCCCAATGCCGCGGCCAGCGTTCGGCGGAGAACTCGACATCGATATCCTCGACCCGGAGCCGGAGCATCTCCTCCCGCGTGTAGCCGAGTTGCACGCAGGCCGCGGCATTGGCGTCGCGGTCCACCCACACGATGGCCAGATGGGCGCGGTCGACGCTGAAACGCGCGATCGCCAGTGCCTCGTCCGCCTGCCGGCGCGCCGTGACATCGCGGATCACGCCGAGCAACCCGGTGACGCCGCCGGCGGCGTCGCGCAGCGGCGTCGCGTGCAGGTCGAGCCAGCGGAGGCCGCCGCGCCGCCCGCGGACGGACAGCAGCGCCGAGTCGCGGCCGCCGGCGAGCACCTGTTGCAACAGCGCCGCGAAGCCGGCCCGCGCTTCCGGCAGGACCGCGTCGCGCCAGCCGGCCGCCCCGGCCTCGGCCAAGGTTTCCGCTTCGAGAAAAGCGAGCGCCGCGCGGTTGATCTGGAGGAGCTCGCCGGCCGGGCCGAGCACCAGCATGCCCTCGGGGCCGTGGTCGAAAATCGCGCGGTGAAAATTCCGTTGCGCCAGCAATTCCCGCTCCTGGCGGCGCAGCGCCGCGATCGTGATGGCCGGGATGAGGCCGAAGAACGCCACCAGCGACAACCCGAGTTGCAGCTCCACGTTGCGTTCGTGCGCCGTGGCCGAGTTCGAGTGGTCCAGCCCGTGCCCATGCAGCGCGAACCAACCGGCCAGCAGCGCGAGCACCAGGCTTACGACCGTCACGCCGCGCGGGCCGAAGCGGATCGCGGCCCAGACGACGAACGGCACCACCACATAGCGGGACGCGGGGTTTTGGAGCCAGTCCAGCGAGATCGCGAGGGCGCAGCAGACGCAGACCCCCGAGACCAACGCGATCGCCTCGAAACGGCGGACGGAACTCAGCGGCGCGCGGGGTTCCGCGCGCGCTCCGCGCCAGACCAAAATCAGCGGGGTCACCAGCACCACGCCCAGAAGGTCGCTGAAAAACCACGAGGTCCAAATCGCAACCAACGAACCCGCGCCTTCCAACTGGTAGATGGTCCGCGCCCCGATCGTTGAAGTGATCACCAGGCTGAGCGCCGCCGCGATCATCAACCCGATCAATTCCCGCACCGATTCCAACGCCGTCTTCCGCGCCACCCAACGTTGGACCAGCCAGGCCCCGGCCACCGCGGAAGCCGCATTGCCGACCGTGACGAAAAACCAATCGGCCCACGGCCACGTCGCGCCGGTCGCGTTGTAAAAGCAATCGCCGGCGAACATCGCCGCCACCAGCAGCGCCCAATCCCGGCGCGCCTCCGTCAGCAGCAAGCCGAGCATCAGGCCGCTGGGCAGCCAGAAACTCGCTTCCAGCGCCGGGTTCTCGGTGAGCTCGCGCGAGAGCATCGCGCAGGCCGCATAAACGCCGGCGACCGCGGCGAATTTCAGCGCCCGGACGCGGAACGGAGTCTGGCCGGAATCGGCGGCCCGCGATGGTTCGCCTGGAGGGGTAAGAGCGGACGCGGGCATAAAACCTGCCGCTGACCAACAGCAGAAAGCACCGGCCGACTCAAGCGGCCGCCGCCGCTACTTCGTTTCTTCGGCGCGGAAACGCCGGCGCTGCTCCTCGCGCGCGGCCGTCCACTCCGCGTCGTCGATCTTGCCGTCGGCATTCGCATCCCAACGCCGCAGAAACCCGGGGTGCGTCGACCATTCGGTCCGCAGCGTCGTTTCCAAGGTTTCGCGTTCCGCCGCATCGATGCGGCCGTCCGCATTGCGGTCGAAGCGTTTCAGCAATTCGGCCCGCGTCAGCAGCGGCGACTCGGCTCCGGCAGCGGGTTTCACCGCCGGGGACGGCGCGCCGGACGGGGTCGCCGTTTCGGCCGCCGCTTCGCGGCGCGCGGCGAGGAAGTCGCGCACGGCGGCGCGTTCCTCGGGTTCGAGCCGGCCGTTGGTGTTGGCGTCGAACCGCTTCATCAATTCCTCCCGCAACAAGGCCACGGGCGCCGCGGGGTCGGCGGCACGCTCGGCCGCGGCCTTTTCCGCCGTCGCGCGTTCGGTTTCGTCGAGCCGGCCGTCGCGGTCCGCATCGAAAAGTCCCAGCACCCGTTGCCGCAATTGCTCCGGCGTCGCCTGCGCGAGGGCCTGCCGCGCCATCTGCCGGTCGACCTGCTCCTTGATCATGCTCTCCTTGGCGTCGGCGCGCTCGTCTTCGTCGATCTTGCCGTCGCCGTTCCTGTCGTAGCGTTGCAGCAACTCCGCGGCGCGGGCCGCGGCCTTGGCGGCGGGGGTCAGGGGCGCGGTCTTGGCCGGCGCCATCATCGGGTCCTGCGCCGCGGCCGCCGCGGCAAGGAATAGCGTTGCCGACATCAGGAGCGGGGATAGACCGGGTCGTTTCATGCAAAAACCGTTTGATCGTCGGACAGGCAGGGG
>JACCDS010153479.1_pt1 | contig 22621 bp, 19 predicted proteins | sample 7446441 | NCBI WGS metagenome assembly JACCDS01 (sample SAMN15323445, study PRJNA562643) | freshwater metagenome | isolation source: river surface water | place: USA:Blue River Watershed | collected 2017-08-17 | reverse complement strand
AGCAGCGTCTTGAAGCCCTTGCCCTCTTCGCCCAACAGGGCGTCCTCCGGAATTTCCAGGTTATCGAAGAAGAGCTCGTTGGTCTCGTGGTTGACCATGTTCAGGATGGGGCGCACGGTGAGGCCGTTGCCGATTGCCTGCTTGAGATCAATCAGGAAGCACGACAGGCCTTCGCTGCGCTTCTTGACCTGATCGATAGGCGTGGTGCGCGCCAGCAGGATCATCAAATCACTGTGCTGAATCCGCGAGATCCAGACCTTTTGGCCGTTGATGACCCAGCGGCCGTCTTTCTTGACGGCACTGGTCTTGAGCTTGGTGGTGTCACTGCCGGTGGTTGGCTCAGTCACACCCATAGACTGGATGCGCAATTCGCCTGTGGCGATTTTGGGAAGAAATTTCTCTTTCTGTTCCTGGGAGCCGCTGCGCACGATCGCATTCATCACATACATCTGGCCGTGACAGGCGCCCGAATTACCACCTGAGCGGTTGATTTCTTCCATGATGACCGAGGCCTCGGCCATCGACAGGCCCGAGCCGCCGTATTCCTGAGGGATCAATGCTGCCATCCAGCCGGCCTTCGTCAGGGCATCAACAAACTCCTCCGGATACCCACGGGCCTCGTCGACTTTTCGATGGTATTCATCAGGGAACTGGGCACAGAGGTCGCGAACGGCATCGCGGATATCTTGGTATTGGTCTGAATCATTGAACATGCTGGTCTCCAAAAACGGTGAGGTGAATTTCAAGCAATCTCGGCTGTCGCATCCATTGCCAAGTAACCATCGGGTGTAACGGCCCAAAGCCGTACGGTCTGATCGTTCTCAATGCGGCCGCAAACGGTAAAGGGGGCGATATCAAATATCGGTTTCATAGCCTTGAAAGAGAACCGCTGCAATTGAGCCGTTGGCATTTGGCTGCGCAGCAAGTCCAGCAGCAATGTGGCAATCAATGGGCCGTGAACGATCAAGCCCGGGTAGCCTTCCACTTCGGTCACATATCGGCGGTCGTAATGGATACGGTGTCCATTGAATGTGAGGGCCGAATATCGAAAAAGCAGCACATCGTCTGGTCGAATCTCGCGCGACCAAGACGCATTCACTGGTCCAGGGGTTCCCGCAGGCACAGGTTCACCAGGCTGCGGCATGTCACGGTAGACGATGTCATGCTCTTCATGAATGGCCAGTTGCCCTTCAGCTCGAATCTCATGGTGCACATTGACGAACACCAGCGGCCCTGTACGGCCATCTTTCATGCGCACATCTGCAATCCGCGAAGTTCGACTGATCGCCTGACCAGCCCGGACCGGTGCCAGAAATTCAATCCGACTACCCGCCCACATCCGCCGCGGCAGGGGCACGGGTGGCAAAAATCCCCCCTTTTTTGCATGTCCATCCGCACCGATCTCGGACTGACGGTGAACCGGTAGAAAGTACAACCAATGCCAGCAAGGAGGAACTTCAAACCCCAGATCGATGGTTGGATCGTCACGATCCAGTGTTGCGCTCAGTGCGCGTAAAGGCACCACGGTGGCGACGTCGCTGAGTGATTCCGAACGACCAATCCATCCCGTAAGCTTCTCTATGTCCACACTCATCCTCTCAGCTCCTTGGTACGTCATCTCTGTCCTAGCAGACACACTGGACTTGTATGGGTTTGGATTTTGAAGATGTGCCACGTATTTGTAAAATACTTAATAAACCTATTGGATAGCTATTTTTCACATATCAAAAGGAACTATGGAACTTCGCCAGTTGAGGTACTTTTTGAGCGTCAGCGATGCAGGCAGCCTGCTGAAAGCCTCCAGCAGATTACACATAGCCCAGCCCGCACTTGGTCAACAGATTTCCGCACTTGAAGAAGAGCTTGGCGTTAGGCTGTTCAGTCGCTCGACGCGTGGAATGTCACTGACATCAGAAGGTCGTGTCTTTTTAGAGCATGCAAAAGTAGTTTTGGCCGATGTCGACAGGGCAAAGGAGGCCGTGCGACATTCCGCTGGTGATCCCCGTGGCCAAGTGGTATTGGGGCTTCCAACGACAGTCGCATTGGCCGCCACCGTACCAATCGTCCAGGCATGTCGCGAACGGTATCCAGGCATTCAGCTGCAAGTCATTGAGGCTTACAGCGGATTTCTGCGCGAATGGCTTCAAATGGGTCGACTGGACCTGGCTCTAATTTTTGGCGACGAACCTGATCCGGACTTGCTCAAACGGGTTTTATTAGAGGAACGCCTGGCACTGGTAGCCGCGCCGGGAAAAGCTTCTTTGCCCACCAGCATTCGCATGCGCCAACTTGTGGGCAGAGAGTTGGTACTGCCTGGGAAGGAGCATGGTCTGAGAAAGATCATTGACCATGTCTGTGAGCAGCAAAAGATCCAGCTCTCTGTCGTTGCAGAAATCGACTCATTGACCAGCGTAAAAAAGGCGGTATCCGCCGGCATCGGTCAAACCATCTTGTCGCAGTCATCTGTCATCGAGGAAGTTGAATCGGGTCAACTTCTGGCATCCACCATTTCTGACGCATCAATGATGCGCCGCGTCGTTTGCGCCACCAGCATTGCCAGGCCAACAACTCAGGCAAGCGCTGCAGTGATTGGACTTGTAACCGATTTGATCCACAGTCTTGTGGGCTCAGGCGCTTGGCCAGCCAAATGGATAGGGGGAATTCGCTGATGAATTTATCCTGAAGGCCAATACGTTGCAACTTCAGCGATTTCGCATTTCAGTCAGTTCGCCAGCCAAGCAATTTACTCGCTGACCAGTGTCAAAGCGTGATGAAGCAATGTCTTGCCAGCCAATGTGGGCATCATCCCTTTTGCATTTCGATTGAATAGCCAGCACCCCAAGGCGTGCTCAAGATTCCAAATGCGCCGACTTGCCGCACCAGACACCAGATTGATTTTTTTGCCGCAGAAGAGAGTGGTCCCGTCTCAAATCAGGCCACGCCCAAGTGCATGGTCACAAGACTAAACCATGCGGGGTTGTATGTGATTACACAGAAACTCTCGGCTGCGAGTTCATCCATGACTACTTGAGGACGAATGGGTTGCTGGACACAGCCCCACTGTTGATCCAGACACACTTAGTCTGCAAATACTCGCGTACTGCGTCGATGCCGTTTTCCCGACCGAGACCAGAATCTTTGTAGCCCCCAAATGGGGCCATGAAACTGACCGCTCGATAGGTGTTAACCCAAACCGTACCGGACTGCAGACGTTCTGACATCCGAATTGCGCGTCCGATGTCTTTTGTCCAAACAGCGGAGGCAAGACCGAAGCGAACATCGTTGGCAATTCGAAGTGCATCTTCTTCGTCTTTAAAGCGGATGACGGACAACACTGGTCCGAAAACCTCTTCTTGTGCAATCCGCATCGAATTTTTTACTTCAGTAAAAATGGTCGGCTCCACAAACCAACCTTTTCCACACTCTGGCAGCGTGCCTTTCTGGCCGCCGAGAACCGTTTTTGCACCTTCCACTTTGGCAATGTCGATGTAATCCAGCACTTTCAGAAATTGCGGAGGTGTAGTTACTGGCCCAACTTGGGTAGCCATGTCCATTGGGTCACCCATGCGCGCGGTCTTGGCAACAGCCACCAGCTTTTCGACAAAAGCATCGTGGATGCTTTCTTGTACCAGCAGTCGCGAACCCGCAATACAAGTTTGTCCTGTCGCAGCGAAAATACCTGAAATCGCTCCAAAGACGGCTTGATCCAGATCCGCGTCATCGAAAACGATGTTGGGAGATTTGCCACCCAGTTCCATTGATGTGTGTTTGAGCAGCCGAGCTGCCTTCTCGTTGATTAAGCGGCCAGTGGCATCTGAACCGGTAAAACTCACCTTAGCCACCAGGGGATGTTCTACCAGCGGTGTCCCCACTTCCTGGCCATAACCTGTCACGACGTTGAACACCCCAGGCGGGAAACCTGCCTCAGCAAAAAGTTCAGCCAACTCCAGCGTTGATGCTGATGTGAACTCAGAGGGTTTGACCACAATAGTGCATCCAGCAGCCAGTGCGGGAGCAATTTTCCAGGTCAATAACAGCAATGGCGAATTCCAAGGTGTGATGGCAGCGACAACGCCCACAGGTTCGTTTCGTGTGTAGGCAAAGTAGCCCTTTTTATCCAGTGGCAATGTGGTGCCCTGAATTTTGTCTGCCAAGCCCCCGAAGTAATAGAAATATTGCGGGATGTAATTGAGTTGACCAAGCATTTCGGCGTACAACTTACCGTTGTCTCGCACTTCTGTAGCAGCCAGTTTGGCGGCGTCACGGGCGATCAGGTCACCCAATTTCCGCATCAAGGCCCCTCGCTGGGTGGCCGTCAATTCCGCCCATGCTCCCTGCGTGAGTGCACTGTGCGCCGCTTGTACGGCCATATCTACATCACGGTGATCGCCTCGGGGTATCTGTGCCCAAGTTTCACCGTTGAAAGGATTTTGTGTATCGAACCATTTCCCTCCCTGCGGGGCCATCGATTGGCCGTTAATTTTGAGTGCGTATTTCTGCATGGCTTGACCCCGCAAGGAAGTAATGAATGGTGATTTTCAAAAGGGCTTGAGACCCAATGCTGCCCGGACACGGTTCTTGATGTACGGCCCATCTCTCGGAGGCAGCGCCCGCGGCGGCTCGCTCGATTCAATGAAGACCTGCACAAATGAAGTGCCCTGACGCGCATTGACGCGCTTCACAACCTCATCACAGCCCCCCAAGTTGTCGATCGAATGCGAGTCCGCAATGCCAAAACCCTTGGCTACTGCCACCAGATCTGTTCCTAGGCTGGAATGGCTTTGCTGCATTCCTGTTTCACCAAAATGTCCGTTGTCCAAAACAACGATGGTGAGGTTCTTGGGCTGTTTGGCTGCGATAGTGCCCAAGCTGCCGATGCCCATCAGCTGCTCACCATCACCGGTAATGACCACCACCGACTTGTTGGGCTGAGCCAGTGCCAGCCCCAATCCCAGCGAAGTCGAGCCACCCATGGCGCCCCAGAGGTAATAGTTCAGATCCCGATCGCCTGCAGCGAAAACGTCGTACGAAGGAGAGCCCAGACCGGTAACAATCAGCGCATCCGGGATTTGCACCATCAGCTTCGCGACAAACGCGCGTCGATCAAGACGTTGAGTTTTTTGAATGCTGCTCATCATTTGCGCTCCCACTTCTTACGCCCAATCAGACTCTGGCTCAACAAGATAGCCACCTTTTCACCGGCCTCGAATGCGGCGTCCAAGCCTGCACTGACGATTTCTGATGTTTCCTCTGGATTGTTGACCCGCAAAACATGGATACCCATCAGTTCAAGTGCTGCCTGCGTGGCTTTACCCATCGGTCCTTGCCAGGGATTGAACTCGGCGTACTCACCACGCATCGTGACCAAAGTCAAAAATGGGAAATCACCAGCTTGCAGCAACGAGAACATGTTCACGCAGTTGCCAACCCCGCTGCTTTGCATGAGAACAGCACACCGCTGACCGCCGAGCCAAGCGCCGCAAGAGACTGCAACGCCCTCTTCTTCCGTAGTCAAAACCACATCTTGGATCTCGGGATCGGCAATGGCGCTTCGAATCACGTGCGCGTGGCCCGCATCAGGAACATAGGCGATTTGTTGAATGCCGCCTTGCTTGAGGGCGTTGAAAACGTCCTCTTGCCATCGCGGTACTGAGTTTTGCTGAGTCATGGGATCTCCGTCTTGGTATCGATGGAGAAATCATATATTTGAATGAATCATCAAATAAAATAGAATATTGTGATGCTCAAATCAGGTTTGAGCATGGAGCTCCACAAATGGATTTCAAACAAATCAAAACGTTCCTGACCGTCGTAGACACTGGCAACATCACTCGCGCAGCCGACATCCTGCACATTGTTCAACCTGCCGTATCACGACAGATCAAGTTGCTGGAGGAGGATCTCGGGACAAGTTTGTTTGACCGACAGCGTCACGGGATGGTTCTGACCGAGAGCGGCAAACTTCTGGTGAACTACGCGCGCCGCGCGGTTCTTGAGCTGGACCGCGCTCGGGCAGCGATCACAGGAGCACAACAGGGTATCGGCGGCCTGGTCACCTTAGGTTTGTTGCCCAGCACCATCGACGCTCTGTCCGGTCCGTTGCTGACAGCACTTGCCAGAGACTATCCCGGGATACAGTTGCGACTGGCTATGGGTTACGCAGGCACATTGCTGCGCTGGCTTGAAAGCGGCGAAATTGATGCAGCTTTGCTCTACGGCGCAGAAAGATCGCCAGAAATTCAATGCCAACCCTTGATCGAGGAGCCACTTTGGGTCGTCTGGTCGCCCCATTTCAAGATCAAAAGTAGCAAATCCTTTGCGCTCAAGGATTTGGCGAAATTCCCCGTCATTCTGCCCAGCACCCCGCATGGGATCAGAACCCTGGTGGACCACGCTTGTGCGAAGGCGAAGCTGGAGTTACGAATTGCGGCAGAGGCAAACGCGCTCAGCGTCCAGAAAAGCCTCACACTCAACGGCCACGGTCTGACCATTTTGCCGCCTATTGCCGTGCACGATGATTTGAAGACTGGCCAATTGGCTGGCGCACCTTTATCCAGTCCCGCCATCACCCGCACGATCGTTGTAGCGCTACCAACCAATCGCCCCACCGCCCAGCATGTTCGTTGCACCGTGGATGTGCTCACCCAATGCGCTCAAACTGCCGTCGAAAGGGGTATCTGGCTCGAAGGCAAGTGGATAGCATGACAGCGATTCATTCGCTTGATACCACCATCATTTTTTTCTAATTTACTTAGCAAAGTATCACCAAATAAGATTGGTCAACATCTTTCAACAATGGAGACCACATCATGCAAAACCGTAGGAAATTGCTCAGTCTGATGATCGCCAGCACAGGACTGCTTCTGTCAGGTCAAAGCAGCTTTGCTCAATCAAATCTTCCTAAGGGCCCCATCACTTTGGTCGTGCCGTTTGCAGCTGGAGGCGCTACCGACATTGTCAGCCGGCTTGTTGCCAAAAAGGTGACCGAGAAAACTGGTGTTGCCATCGTCGTGGAGAACGTGGCTGGCGGTGGCGGTGTGGTTGGCGCCCAGAAAGTGGCGCGTGCTGCAAAAGATGGCAGCGTGCTGTTGATGGGGACCGTATCAACACATGCCATCAACCCGTTGGCGCGCGAATTTTCAACCTACCATCCTATGCGGGACTTCACACCCGTGTCTTTGGTGGCCACCGTTCCGAACGTAATTGTTGTCAATCCGACTGTTCCAGCACAAAACCTCAGGGAATTGATCGCGTTGATCAAGTCTCAGCCAGGCAAACTCAGCTATGGCACATCTGGAGTGGGAACACCGCCTCACCTTTCCGGCGAATTGTTCAAGGCGATGGCAGGTCTTGACATTGAACATGTACCCTACAAAGGCGGTGGCCCGGCCATGACAGATCTGATCAGTGGCAACATCCCTGTCCTGTTCGATGTGCTGACTGGGGCCGCCAGCCACATCAAAGGCGGTCGCGCTCGCGCAATCGCAGTCACTACCCCCCAGCGCTCCCCCTCTTTTCCCGACGTACCCACTGTTTCGGAAGCCGGCCTGAAGGGCTATGAAACCTACACCTGGAACGCAATTTTTGGTCCTGCAGGCATCCCAGCCTCAGTGACCTCCGCATTGGCCAAAGAGTTCCAGCGAGCTGTTGCTGATTCGGAAGTTCTAGACAAATTCAAGGAACTGAGTGCCATTCCCGTGGGCTCTACGCCAGAGGCTCTGAACGTTCATGTCAAGTCCGAGTTGGACAAATGGGCACCAATCATCAAATCACTGAATCTGAAATTGGAATGAACTTGGCGCAAAACAAATTGCCACAGGAGAATTGCGAGATTCAAGACTTTCTAGAAGAGCTCAAAGCCTTGGTTGGTGCATCTCGGGTGCTTACCGAAGAATCCGACACCAACGGTTATGAGCAAGACTGGCGTGGCCGTTACAAGGGTAGCTCTTTGGCCGTTGTCTTGCCAGGCAACACCGAAGAGGTTTCTGGTGTTGTTCGCCTCTGCCACAAGCGCCGCATAGCCATTGTTCCTCAAGGAGGCAACACAGGCCTCACAGGTGGAGCGGTGGTGATGCCTGGTCAGATGGCGATTTTGCTCAATCTGTCTAGGTTGAACCGCATTCGAGACATTGACGTTCGCAACAACGCCATGACTGTCGATGCCGGTTGTATTCTGGCCAACGTGCGCACACACGCCGAGGAACACCGCCGACTCTTTCCCATGCTCCTGGGCAGCGTGGGTAGCTGCGAGGTCGGCGGACTCGTTTCAACCAATGCGGGTGGGACAGGGGTACTGCGTTACGGCAACATGCGTGAATTGGTGATGGGTCTTGAGGTTGTGTTGCCTGATGGTGAAATCTGGCATGGTTTGCGCGCATTGCGAAAAGACAACACAGGATATGACCTGAAACAGCTCTTCATCGGTGCTGAGGGGACACTGGGCATCATCACCGCCGCAGTCCTTAAGCTGTTCCCTCTCCCATCGGCTTCGGCCACCGCCATGATTGCGCTCACCTCGGTGGAACAAGCTGTGGATCTGCTGCGGTTCTTGCAAGAGCAGGTCGGTCAACGCATTGAAGCCTTCGAGATTCTTTCAAAATCACAGATTGAAATCGTGCTGAAGCATGGCCATGGAGTGAGTTCGCCCATGGCGCTGGATTACCCGTGGTACGTTTTGATCGAGATTGCAGACAGTGCCACAGATTGGAATCCAGTGAGTCAGATGGAAGGAGCACTTGAAGCTGTCATGGAGGCCGATTTGGTGCTCGATGCGGTTGTAGCCAGCAGTGATGCTCAAGCACAGCGCATCTGGGAATTACGGCACACCATTTCTGAATCGAATAAGCGTGCAGGCTTCACGGTCTCCAATGACACATCAGTGCCGATTTCTCGCTTACCGCAGTTCATTAACAATGTCAGCGCCAGAATTACCGCAGAAATCCACGATGCTGTGTTGTGCCATGCAGGACATATCGGAGACGGCAACATTCATGTCATTGCCATTCTGTCTCGCGAAAAATACCCAACGGCGCAAGCCTGCGAAGCCGCTGCAGCCACCATCAATTTCATCGTGCATGAAGAGAGTGTGGCCTTGGAAGGCAGCATCAGTGCGGAACACGGGATTGGTCGTATGCATGTCGAGCGACTTGAACGCTTCAAGCCCGCCTTGGACATTCAGATGATGCGTCATATCAAACAGACGTTTGATCCATACAATCTGCTGAATCCAGGGAAAATACTCAAAGCCTGAAGGAATTGCTTGCAGGTACTTGCTGAAGTGATAAAAAATATGATCGATCACTTGGACCATCTGGTGCTCACCACAGCTCGCCCAAACGAGTGCATTGATTTTTATACTCGCGTGCTGGGCATGACGTTAGAGACTTTCGAGGGCGGCACTCCCCCAGTTCAGCGTACTGCATTCAAGTTTGGCAATCAGAAAATAAACCTGCACATACAGGGGTCAGAGTTTGAGCCCAAGGCGCATTTGCCTGTGCCGGGTAGTCAAGACCTTTGCTTCATTGCGTCAATCAGCATGGAGCAGATCGTCAGCAGATTGGCCGGAAAAAGCTGGCCTGTCATCGAAGGCCCCGTACAGCGCACTGGAGCAACAGGCAAAATCCAGTCCGTCTATGTGCGCGATCCAGATTTCAATTTGATTGAAATCTCTGTACAACTCTGATCACCACCGAAGCCATCAGAAGCCAAATTAAAGCGGACTCTTTCAGCGCTAGAAACAGTCTAAATTTGATTAAAAAAACCCCCAAGATATTCAACTATCCTGGGGGTGGGGAGCGTATTAGATACCCTTGTTATTCGGGTTTGCATAAATATCCCGGACAGCGTCGGTCATCGGGAAATTCAAATTAACACCTTTTGGTGGGACAGGTTTGGTAAACCATTTCGTGTAAAGCGCTTCCATTTCGCCAGACTTCATCAACTTGGTCATGGTTTGATCGACAATGGACTTGAATTCGGGATCATTCTTACGGAAGAAAAACCCATAAGGTTCTGTGCGCAGACGTTCTTTCAAGATGACGTATTCGCTAGGGTTTGTTGAAGTTGCTGCCAAGCCGGCCAACTGCACATCGTCCAAAATCAGCGCTTGCGCTCTGCCGCTCTGCAGCAAAAGGAAGGTATCAGCACTGTCTTTCGCGCTAATCTCAGCAAATTCGGCCTTTTCGTTACGACGGTAAGCACGCAACAACTGAATGGAGGTACTTCCAGCCACTGTGGCTACCGTTTTACCCTCCAGGTCGGCAAAACTTGTGATACCGGAGGCCTTCTTGACCATGGCACCTACGCCAGCCACGAAGTGCGAAGGAGCAAATTCAACTTGCTGTCCGCGTGCAATCGTATTGGTTGTGGTACTGCACTCCAAATCAACAGTGCCGTTCTGAACCAACGGAATCCGATTGGTGGGCGTCACCATGGTGTACTGGACTTTCAAATTCGGCATGCTCAGCTTCGCCTTGACCGCCTGAACTACTTTGTCACAAAGGTCAGCCGAAAAACCAATCGGATCACTTTCGGACGAATTTTTATAAGAAAAGGGAAATGATGCATCACGGCCGCCTAATTGAATGACCCCAGATTCCTTGATTTTCTGAAGAGTTGGCACTTGCCCAAATGCTGCTGATGAGAGCAGTACACCGTACAAAGTACAAATCGCAAAATTAGCTGGCTTCATGATGGATCCATGAGTTGTTGATATTCACAGATTCTCATAGCTTGGACCAGATTCAGGAAATGATGAATTCTGATTCGTGCATCACTTTTCGTAATCCCTAAAAATCCATAGCCAGTTCGGATCTATTGACGATCAGATCCAATCGCACCTAGGCAGGCGCTAACGCGCATTTGCAGTCAACTGCAAGTATTAGCTTATCAGACAAGGACAAATCTGAATCAGTGAACCCCTCAGAGTCAGGCAGTTTTTCCTTGTCACGAATCAATCAATAGTGATGTTTCGACGCTTCACAACATCTTTATACACACGATATTCATCAGAAATCTGTTTTGCAAATGCCTCTGGACTATTTCCAATAACCAAGGATCCCGTATCTTCAATTTTTTTCTTCACACTCGGATCAGCGAGTACCTTGACCAATGCACCATTGATGGCATTGGTAAGTTCTTTGGGCATCCCCTTGGGACCGAGTACGCCATAGAAAGCCATCCTATTGAGCTCAGGCATTCCAGCCTCGGCAAAAGTAGGAACATTAGGAAGCACATCCAGACGTCGGGGTGCGGCCAGAACCAGCGGAATCAATTTTCCACTCTTGATGAAGGGAAGGATTGAAGGAATCTGATCCAGGGTCATGTCCACTTGGCCTGCCACCGTATCCGACAATGCCGGGCCTGCGCCACGATAGGGAATGTGCGTCATGAAGGTGCCTGTCGAACCCTTGAACATCTCCATCATCAGATGCTGAATTCCGCCCAAGCCTGACGAGGAGTAGGAGTATTTGCCGGGAGAGCGACGCAATTCAACCAAAGCCGATTTGAGATCATGTCCTGGGAAATTACGCGTCACAGCGATCACACTGGGTGTGGCTGCAAGGTTGATGATGGGCGTGTAATCTGTGAGAGTGTTGTACGGAATTTTTGGATTGACCGCAGGATTGGTAGCTACGGTCGAGACAGTGGCAATGCACAACGTGTAGCCGTCAGGAGCAGAACGCATCATTTCCATGGCGCCGATGGTCCCTCCTCCACCTGCACGGTTATCGACAATCACGGGCTGTCCGAGAATTTTCGACATAGGATCGGAAATAGTGCGTGCCACCAGATCGGTTGTTCCCCCAGGTGCAAAAGGAACAATCAGGCGAATCGGCTTGTTCGGATAGCCACCACTTTGCGCCAGACTTGGCATAACAGACAAGCCCGTCGTAGCGGCAAGAGCAACGGCGATCAGGGTTCGACGACTCAACATTTCATGTACTCCTATGCTTGATAAATCTTTTCCAACAGAACTTCAACCGGATGCCTGAGCCGTTTACCCGACAATCTTTCGGCTTGGCAGCGACAGGAATACCCATCAGCCAACAGCTCACGCGACCCAACCTGGTTTGACTGTTCAACCAACGGCCCCCAGGATTGAGCGTAGATCGCCTTGGAAGTCTCAATGTTGCGAGCTTCATGGCCGTAAGTTCCGGCCATCCCGCAGCACCCGCTGGCAGGCATTTCAACGTGGAGACCGACCTTCGCAAAGACCTCTGCCCAAAGGACGGAACTCGCTGGCGCATTGGTTTTTTCCGTGCAATGTTGCAACAGCTTAAAACTCAAATGGTTATCTACCCCAATGTCGGGCAGTGCCTTTAACAGCCATTCCTGTGGCAGCAACACCTCTGGACAGTCACTGCCATCCATGACTTTCCGATACTCTTGTCGGAACACCAGTGTCATCGCGGGGTCCAGCCCGACAAGTGGAACGCAACTGGCAGCCAAGGCCTTCAACATTGCGGCCTGGCGGGAGGCGATTTTTTCAAAACTGGAAAGGAAACCCTGCACATGCAGCGGCTTTCCATTGGGCAAGTACGGGGCAACCATGACGGTATGCCCCGTTCGCACGGCCAACTCAATGAAGGCCATCCACACGGGCGTATCAAACCAACGGGTGAATGCGTCCGGTATCAAGATGACACAACGGTTTCGTTGCTCGTTGGTCAGTGCATCCAAATTTTGGACTGAAGCCAATTGAACATTGAGCTTTTTGAGCTGTGGGCTGATGTCTATCCCTGAAAGAAGTGGACTATCCACCATGCCGACCTGCTTATGCAGCAGCTCCTTGAACCTTGGACTGGTCATCAGAGCGTTATAGGCCGCCGGGAACCTGGCCATGAATGGAACTGTGAATTCCAGCGATCCAATCAGATAGTCCCTCAGAGGCCTCAGGTAACGCGCGTGGTACAGCTCCAAAAAGCGAGCGCGGAAATCAGGAACACTGACCTTGACAGGACATTGACCTGCACACGCCTTACAGGACAGACATCCTGACATAGCTTCATAAACTTCATGGGAAAAATCTCCCTCAGGGCCGTGTGCACCCAGTGAATTTTTCAAACGCAGTGGTAGGGTAATCAAGAATCCCCATAGCCCCCTGGGAGCGTTGAGAACGTCGCCTCCAGCTTGGGTTTGCAGAAAAAGCCACTCGCGCAGCAGCGAAGCACGACCTTTAGGGGAGTGCCTGCGCTCTCGGGTTCCCTTCCATGACGGGCACATGGCGTCATCGGGGTCAAAGTTGTAGCACGCCCCATTGCCATTGCAATGCATGGCTGTTCCATAACTTTGCCAAACCCGCTCGTCGATCACGCGATCACTGTCTGCCCTCAATGGAACGCCATCGACCTTGAGCAGCTGCGCATCATCGATATTTGCTGGGGTGGCAATCTTGCCGGGGTTGAGTTGATTGCGGAGGTCAAATGCCGCCTTGATCGATTGGAGTGCAGGGTACAGAGGGCCAAAATATTTGGGCACATATTCCGAACGAACGCCCTTTCCATGCTCACCCCAGATCAAGCCACCATGCTTTTGCGTCAGATCGGCCACCGCATCTGAGACGACCCGGATCATGGCCGCATGCGCTGGATCTTTCAGGTCCAGTGCTGGACGAACATGGAGAACCCCGGCATCCACATGACCGAACATGCCGTAACTCAGTCCCAAGCCATCCAGCAATTCACGAAACTCCGCGATGTATTCGGGAAGTTTTTCTGGTGGTACTGCCGTGTCCTCCACGAAAGGCTGGGGGCGCACCTCACCCTGCACATTGCCCAATAAACCGACAGATCGTTTGCGCATCGTGTACACACGCTCAACCGCCTCGTGACCGGCCGCCACTGTGCATCCTAGTCGGTGGACGCTCGCATCGCTGCGCAGATGCTCCACGAAAGCCTTGACGCGAGCATCAACAGCCTGCGGATCATCGCCGCAGAACTCCACTAGATTGATGCCTCGCGTCTGAGCACCCTTTTCATTTTCAGGAAAGAACTCGGACACCTTGCTCCAGACGATGTCCCGCATGGCCAAAAGCAGAACTTTGGAGTCCACGGTTTCAATCGACAGTGGCTGATGCGCCATCAGGGCACGGGCATCACGCAAAGCGTCCATGAATCCCGCGTATCGGATGTTCACAAGGGCCGTGTAAGCGGGAATCGGCAATACATTCAGCTCAGCTTCGACGATGAAGCCCAATGAGCCTTCGCTGCCGCAAAGAATGCTGTTCAGGTTGAAACGTCCATCCGCTTCTTTGAGGTGTGCCAGGTCATACCCCGTCAAACAACGGTTGAGTTTGGGGAAATGCTGCTCAATTCGGCCTTGCTCGGTTGAGACGACCTGATAGGCTGCACGATAGGCATCCCCAACACGTCCTGGCCGATGGATTTGCGCTTGCAGACCTGCGTCAGTCAAGGACTGGCTTTCGAATCGCTCGCCCCCCAGCAGCACCACGTCCAATGAAAGCACATGGTCTCGCGTCTTGCCATAGGTGCAACTGCCCTGACCGCTGGCGTCTGTATTGATCATTCCACCAATCGTCGCCCGATTGCTGGTTGACAACTCCGGCGCGAAAAACAGCCCATGCTTGGCCAGCTCAGCGTTCAACTGGTCTTTGACAACCCCGGCCTGAACCCGAACTTTTCGTGCCTTCGGATCAAGCCACAAAATTCGGTTCAGGTGTTTAGACAGGTCAACAACGATGCCATCAGTCAGGGATTGACCGTTAGTACCCGTACCACCTCCCCGGGCGGTCAGTACGATGCTTTGATGCTCTGGTTCATCAACCAGTTTCGCTAAAAGCCGAACATCCTCCACGTTTTGCGGGAAGACAACCGCTTGTGGCAATCGTTGGTAGATCGAGTTGTCCGTGGAAAGTACCACCCGATCGGCATGACGGCCACTGATTTCACCTGCAAACCCACGCTCCTGCAAAGCTTTCAGGAAAGCCCTGTAGCGTGAAGCCAGGGTGACCGGAGGTGCTACGTAGGCAATCATTGAGGCAGGCCTTATGCCAGGCAGTAGGCTGTCTTCACGGTCGTGAAGAATTCCTGGGCATAGCGGCCCTGCTCGCGTGGACCATAGCTACTGCCTTTGCGTCCACCGAATGGCACGTGGTAATCAACGCCTGCCGTTGGCAGATTCACCATCACCATGCCCGACTGGGAATGCCGCTTGAAATGGATCGCGTATTTGAGACTGGTGGTAGCAATACCCGCAGCAAGACCAAACTCAGTGTTGTTGGCCACGGCAAGGGCTTCTTCATAATCACGAACACGGATCACGCTGGCTACAGGTCCAAACACCTCTTCACGGTTGATCTGCATGGCTGGGGCTGTGTCCATGAACAAGGTCGGGGCCACAAAGTAGCCTTCTTTTCCGCTGCCTGTATGGCATGACACCCGCTCACCGCCAGCCACCAGGCGTGCGCCTTCGGCTTTAGCGATGTCGATGTAACGCAGATCTTGTGCCATTTGGGCTTCACTGGAGGCCGGCCCGATATCGGTGCCAGTTGCCAGTGCATGGCCGACCTTCAGACTCGCCATTCGAGCCTTCAGCGCTTGAACAAATCGATCGTGGATGCCCTCTGTCACGATCAGTCTGCTGGAGGCGGTGCAGCGCTGCCCAGTCGAAAAGAACGAACTTTGGGCGCACAACTCAACCGCCTGCTGCAGATCAGCATCGTCCAGCACGATCTGGGGGTTCTTGCCGCCCATCTCCAGTTGAACCTTTTTGCCCTGCTCGGCGCATTGAGAGGCGATTCGACGACCAATTTCAACCGACCCGGTAAAACTCACTGCGGCAATGTCGGGATGGGTCACCAGTGCATCGCCGATGACGCTGCCTCGGCCCATGACCAGGTTAAACACCCCATGAGGGATGCCACTGCGGTGGATGATTTCAGCCAAGGCCCAGGCACATCCTGGCACCAGATCAGCAGGTTTAAAAACCACGCAGTTGCCAAAGGCCAGCGCAGGAGCGATCTTCCATGCGGGAATGGCGATTGGGAAATTCCATGGAGTGATCAAACTGACCACACCAATGGGTTCACGAGTGATTTCAATCCCTACGCCTGGGCGAACTGAGGGCAACAGTTCGCCAGACAAACGGACGCATTCACCTGCAAAGAACTTGAAGATATAACCTGCTCGGGTAACTTCTCCGATGGCCTCCGGGCGGGTCTTGCCTTCCTCTCGTGCGAGCAATTCACCCAGCTCTTCCTTGCGAGTCAGGATTTCATTTCCTATCCGGTCCAGCGCATCCGATCGGGCTTGGATACTGTCCGTGCTCCAGGCAGGAAATGCCGAACGGGCTGCAGCAATCGCTGCTTCGAGTTGAGAAAGATCCGCTTGGGCGTATTCGCCAATCACATCGGAGATGTCGGACGGATTGCGGTTGGTGGTGAAACGTTCGCTGTTGACCCATTGGCCAGCGATCAGGTTTCCGTACTTCATGGATCAGTTCACTTGTGTCAAAAGAGGCTTGCCTGCCAGATGCGCTTCGGCGTTTTCCAGGAAACGCAGTACCGAAGCGTGGATGGCTTGTGGAGAGATGCCGCCAATGTGGGGCGTCAGGATCGCATTGTCGAATTCAAGCAGCCGCGCTGGAGGCGTGGGTTCAAACTCATACACATCTAGGGCGGCAGCCCAGATACGTTGGTCGCGCAATGCATCGGCGACCGCATCGGTATCAACCAGCGTGCCTCGGGCAATGTTGACCACGACACCTTCTGGACCCAGGGCATTGAGCACTTCAGTGCTGACGATGTGATAAGTCTCTTTCCCGCCAGGTGCAGCAATGATCAAAAAGTCACACCACTGGGCCAGACTGACAATGTCGTCAAACCATTTGAACCCGGTCTCATCACGGCGCGTACGGCTGTGGTAGCCGATCTCCATGTCAAAGCCCTGCGCACGCTTGGCAATTTGTTTGCCAATCGCCCCCAAGCCAAAAATACCCATCTTGCGTCCTGAAACATGGGGTGGGCGTGGAATGTCATCACGCCAAAGTCCGTGTCGCACGCCCTTGTTCAGGAACGGCACGCGCCGGATAGCCGCCAGCAAAATGGCCATGGCATGGTCTGCGACAGCCGCATCGTTCGTGCCTGCAGCATTGCAAACTGGGATGCCTTTGGACTTGGCATGGTCACGCGCAACGTTCTCAAAACCCACACCCAAGGTACACACCAGCTCCAGGTTGGGCATGGCATCAATCTCACTAGGCAACAGTCCATTGGTGCCGTTGGTAAGCACAAAGCGGATGTCTTTACCCCTCGCGGCAATTTGAGCGGCTCCATTGGAGCGATCAGCCCCCAACCCCTCGTTAGGAGAGTAGATGAGATCGAATCGCTCGGAGACCAGAGCACGGTGTTCTTCGGACAAGAAAACCAGGACCAGCAGTGTGGGTTTCATTTCAGAGATTCACAAGTTACAAGTTTTTGGACATCTATCAGCCTGGGAATCAATCGACGCGAGCACCGGCCATTTTGATCAGACCGCCCCACTTATCAATTTCCGCAGAGATGACTTTCTTGAATTCTTCTGGGCTGTTCCCCAGAGGGACGGATCCTTGATCGGTCAGTTTTTTGCGCACCACAGGATCCTGCAGAACTTTGCGCAAAGCGGCATTGAGTTTGTTGACAACATCGGGAGGGGTGGCTGCTGGTACAAAGATGCCGTTCCAAAGTTCAATATCAAAGCCTGGGAGCGTTTCTGCGATGGTAGGTACGTTGGGCAGACGCGGTGAACGCGCTTTGGTTGTCACAGCAAGAGGGCGCAGTTTGCCACTGTCAAGGTAACCCAAAACTTCCACCATGGGCGCAAAAACGGCTTGAATCTGGCCTGCCAAAAGGTCGTTGTTAGCCAGTGAGCCCCCTTTGTAGGGGACGTGCACCATGTCTCCTCCCGCCAGGTTATTGAACAAAACGCCAGCGAGGTGGTTAGATGCCCCTGCGCCAGAAGATCCGTAATTGATGGCGACCTTCTTTTGCTTGACCAGATCGATGAAGTCCTTGAGCGTTTTGGCCTGGAAATCGCTGTTGACCATCAATACGTTCGGGATGAGCGCGACCTGCGTGACAGGGGTAAGGTCCTTCTGGACATTGAATCCCATGTCCTTGTAAAGAGACACGTTTGCAGTCATGGTGCTGGTGCTGAGCAGTATCGTGTGGCCATCGGGATTGGCACGGCTCACAAATGCGCCAGCAATGTTGCCTGCTGCACCGGCTTTGTTATCCACGATCACGCTTTGCCCGAGGATAGGCGTCAGTTTTTCGGCCAGCATCCGAGCGGTGATGTCGGTACTGCCACCCGCAGCAAAAGGAACCACCATCGTGATAGTTTTAGTCGGCCAACTCGCCTGTTGAGCAAAAACGCTTGCGCTCATCGCAAAAGCCCCGGACACAGCAAGCGCTTTAAAAAAGTTCATCCATTTCATTTCTAGTCTCCAAATGTTTAAAGGAACCAAGGACACTCCTGATCTCATGAGCCAGAGTGGCCAGACAATCTTTTGGCTTGGATCAACGCTGGCCGTCACCCACCGAGATTTCATTGGCTCGCAAGCCACCCAGTCGCTCATGCACGCGTGTGCCCGTAGCCATCACCAAGGTGTAGAACAACTCATCTGGGCGGGGGCCATCCACAGTCCCGACTTCAATCGTGCTGAAGTGGCTGCGGACATAGCAGGCTTCAATGTGGTGCAGCGGCACGAACAAGCGCGTGCCAGCCGAGGCAACAACCTTGGCTGCCGGAACAATTGACTTCGCTTTCGGCAGGAAAGACCTCATCGGGTATCCGCCGCCGATATGCCAAATGGCACCATGCTCAAGTTCACCATTGAGACCCACGATGGCCCCCTTGCCATAGGCTTGAATCTTGTCGGCACCACCCAATGCGTTGATCAACTCAGGAACCAGCTCCATGGCCAGTTCAGTGGTTGCTTTTACGAACGGCTGCAAGTCTTCTTCGTAGCGGCCGGCGTATGGGTTTGCGAGAACCACAGAGATAGATCCCATCGTGACCGGAGCCGCTGGTGTTGGACCATTTTCGTGATAAATGGTTTCGATGTTGAGCAGTTTTTTGCGAACTTTGATGAGTGACATTTCAATTTCTCCAGGTTGTGTTCAGTGATAGAAGGAGTCAGTCTTGTGGCTTTTTGCCAAATTCAACACCGGCCCATTGTTCAAAGTGCCGGATGGGATAGGCGTTGTCTTTCTGTCCGTCGCCTTGCGATATGGCGAATGCAAGAAATTGGCGCGTTGCTGGATTGACAAGCATTGGTGCACCGATTTTTTCGGCTTCATCAATGCACATCTTGATGTCTTTGTGAAGCAGCTCGGTGGTGAATCGGATCGGGAAGCTGCGGTCCAATACACATTGAGGAATGCGCTCCATCGTGGCAAAGGAGCGGCCACTTGAGACGTTGATGACATCCAGCATCATCTTTGGATCCAGACCTGCCTTCACCCCATAGACCAACGCCTCACTGCTAGCCACCATCGTTGTGGCGTACAGCGTGTTGTTGATGATCTTCATTGTCTGGCCGAGCGATGGATCTGCTCCAAGGTAGAAGATATTTTTGCCAATCACTTTGAGTAACGGTTCGATTTCCTCGAAGACGTTCTGCGGACCGGCTGGCATCACAGCCAATGTCCCCTTCTCAGCTGCGACGGTACCTCCGCTGACTGGTGCACCAACCATCGCGATATTTTTCGCTTTGAGCAACGCTTCGACTTCCTTGGTTGCAGATGGCCCAGTGGTTGACAGGTCAACAACAATACGGACTTTGTCGCCCTCGGCCACTTCTGCAGCGACATCAACCACAACCCGTGGCATCGGCAGACACAGAAGAACAATCTCTACAAGAGAAGCCATCTCCTTGGCAGAGCCACACGCTTTGGCGCCCTTTGCCACGAGCCGTTCCTTAGCTTCAGCACTTCGATCATGTACAAGCAACTCATGGCCAGCAGCCAACAAACGGGTGCCAAAATGCACACCAATGTTCCCAAGACCAATCAATCCAATTTTCATAGGTACACACCTTTTGTGAAAAACACGCGAAATACATCGCTGTTGAGAGTGGACTGTAGGCAGATTACGATTGCATGGCGAGTGCTATAAATACCTTCACGTATGCAGTAAAGTTAATTGATTCATCTGGCCAATAGGCACCTTATGAGGTCAACTTCGTGGCTCAGGGCACGTGATCACGAGGAAAAAACAGGAGATCCAATGAAATTCAGACTGCGTCAAATGGAGGTTTTTCGGGCAGTTATGCTGACCGGCTCGATCAAAGCTGCGGCTCAGCTTTTGTTCACATCGCAACCAGCCGTCAGTCGGATCATTTCGCACACTGAACAGACATTGGGACTTGCCCTTTTCAACCGAATCAAGGGCAAACTGGTACCGACGCCCGAGGGTGAGGCTTTGTTCAGGGAGGTCGATGACTTTTATCAGCGCGCAGTCAAAGTTGATGAATTCGCCCGCGCACTTGCTCAAGGTCCTTCAGGGACCCTCAACATTGCTGGAAGTCCCAGTCTGTCCCGGGATCTGATTGCCGTTGCCATTGGTCGATTTACGGCTCTGTATCCCAGCATTCATGTCAATTTCCGTGGGACACTCCTGAACAACATTCCACAGGAAGTACTGAGCAACAAGGTGGACCTAGCGGTTTCTGTTCACCCGATTCAGCACCCCAACCTGGATGTGCAACCGTTCACCAGAGGGCGAATGGTTTGCGTCGTACCGCTTGGTCACCAGCTCAGTCAAATGAAGCAAGTACGTCTGGCAGATCTGGTGAGTTTCCCAGTCATTTCGCATGACCCAGGAATCCCGTTTGGTCACCTTGTCAGGGCCGCTTGCGAAAAAGCGGCTGTCGAACTAAATGTTCAGACATATGTACATCAAAGCGACATGGCCTGCTGCTTAGCCCGTTCGGGCGCTGGTGTTGCAATCGTTGATCAATTCACCGCCAGTGGCGCAGGCTGGACAGACCTCCAGATACTTCCCCTTGCAGAAGAAATTCGTCTTGAACCCAGCATCGTTCGCTCGGTTTTCGACCATGGTCGAACCCATGCCCAAAAATTCATTGATGTGCTTAAAACAGTTGCAAGCGAACGTACAGGGTAAGCCTTAGACCAAAACACTGCTTGCAACATTAGCTAGAGTTAACCGAATCGGATCAATATAGCCTAAGGGCACAATCCTTACAGTCGAACGTTTAACGCGCTGGAGGCTTTCCTAATCTCGTGCATCACAAGCCAATCTGCAGCGCTCGACTTGTGAGCGCACCAAGATCACTCAATGCGCTTGAGTCCCTTGGAAAAGCGGTCAGCATTGTTCTGGTAGTTTTTAGCGCTCTGCATCAGGCCTTTGATTTGCATTGGGCTAAGTTCGCGCTTCAATATGGCAGGGCTGCCAACGATGAGGCTGCCGTCCGGAAAAACCCTGCCTTCTGTTACGAGCGCACCGGCACCCACTAGGCAGTTTTTTCCAATTTTGGCACCGTTGAGCACTACCGCGCCAATGCCGATCAGAGAGCCATCGCCCACGGTGCAGCCATGGAGCATTACTTGATGACCCACGGTCACGTTTTCTCCGATGGTCAGCGGAAAACCAGGGTCGGAGTGCAGCACAGCCGACTCCTGCACATTGCTGCCTGCGCCGATGGTCATCGGTTCGTTGTCTGCACGAACAATTGCGCCAAACCAGACACTCGATTGCGATCCCATTGTGACATCGCTAATAACCTGAGCCGAATCCGCAATCCAGACATTGCTGGCCAGTTGAGGAGTCTTGTCATCAATTGCGTAGAGTGCCATATAGAGTTACTACTGGTGTGTGTAAAAGCGACGGCAGCACAGTGGCGCTGCAGTCTCCAAAGCCTATAGATCGAAAGCCCTGGCGTATGCATCGCCCGCGCAGACTGATGCGATCACCGTCTTCGAGGAACGTTCGAGACTCGCCATTGCTCAGGCGGATAGGACGCTTGCCCCCTTCGGTCATTTCCAGCAACGACCCCGCTTGTTGCAGAGAAGGACCGGATAAAGTTCCCGACCCGAGCAGATCGCCAGCCGAGAGCGCGCAGCCATTGACTGAATCGCCCCGGGTATCGTGGAGGCTGGTTGGTTTAAGTTGAGACCTCGGTCTCGTTCCTCCTGGCAAGTTGCCGGTAGTAATTCGCCTCAGCTTCAGCCGGTGGAATATACCCAATCGAGCTGAGCAGTCGGTGATTGTTGAACCAAGCTACCCATTCAAGGGGGTTGCCAGTTCCAGTGCCTCCTTGGTTTTCCAAGGCGCACGGCGGTGGATCAATTCGGCCTTGTACAGACCATTGATCGTCTCGGCCAGGGCGTTGTCGTAGCTGTCGCCACGGCTGCCCACCGAGGGCTCTATGCCTGCCTCAGCCAGGCGTTCGGTATAAAGAATGGAAACATATTGAGACCCCCTGTCGGAGTGATGTATCAAGGTATCCGAGCGTTCGGGTTGTCTGTCAAACAAGGCCTGCTCCAGCGCATCGAGTACAAAGTCCGTTCGCATGGAGCTGCTGACACGCCAGCCTACGATCCGCCGGGCAAACACATCAATCACAAAGGCCACGTATTGCCAACCCTGCCAGGTGCTGACGT
>JACCDS011301733.1_pt1 | contig 22638 bp, 20 predicted proteins | sample 7446441 | NCBI WGS metagenome assembly JACCDS01 (sample SAMN15323445, study PRJNA562643) | freshwater metagenome | isolation source: river surface water | place: USA:Blue River Watershed | collected 2017-08-17 | reverse complement strand
TTAGGTTCTAGTTCTAAGTTCTAAGTTCTATGTTTTCTTTCTTTTTATTTATTATATTGTATATTGGATTTAAAAAAAATCCAAAATCTTTTATTATATTAAACTTTTTGATTTTACACATATTTTATCTATAATGTATAAAATAATCTATGTGTTATAGATATATTGTATGATCTTTTATTTAATTTTATTAAGATTGGATCACAAACTATATCTTATTTTGCTATTTTATATATTAAATAATAGTATAATGTAACATGATTGAGATAATACTTTATAAATTTTAAGATTAATTTTAATATATTAATATATCATTTTATTATTTTATAACGTAAAACATGGATTTAATATGTGGAAAATGTAAAAAAGTATTTTCTAATAAATCTAATTTAACACGACATCAAAAAAATAAAGTTAATTGTGACCAATTACTAATAAAAAAAAATTACACATGTAATATATGTAATAAATTATTTTCATCTGATGCATGTCTTAAATATCATAAAAATAAAAAAACACCATGTAAACCGTTTGTTGAAGTTTTAAAAGAAGAGAATGAAAAATTAAAAACATCTATAATTACAACTAATAATAATAATCAAGTTAAATCAAATAATACAACAACTTCTAACAGTAATAATAAAGTTACAAACTATAATATATACATAAATTCAAATGATCCGAATTTAAAAGATAATTTTAACTCTAATTTTAAACCATTTAATTATCAGCAAATAGAATCTATATTAAAGTATGTTAATATTAAAGATAATGAACAAATACAACTTTTAAATATTGATAAAAATCATTGTAAAGATTTTATTTTAGATAATACAGAAGAAATAAGTGATTTGTTTAAAATATTATATGCTAATTTTAAATATTTACCATGTATTTTATTTCGTTTAGATGAATATAAATTTGGTGATATATATGTTAAAGATAATATTGATAACATTGACGCTATAAATATTTTAGATAATAGTAAATTATTATTTATAATTTATGAAACTTTTAGTCTTTTAATTGATGATTATAGTGACTTTATTAATCAAAAATTAAAAAAATATTATAAAGATTTTATTAAACATTATAATAGTGGAATATTTACAGATTTAAATAAAGATCATGTTAAAAAATTTTTATCTGATATTAAAACTAAATTACGAAATCATGTTATAGAATTATATGATGATTTAAATTTATTATATAAACGCGATGTAAAAAAATTAAATGATAAAGATAATAAATATACAGAATATTTAAAAATAAAAAACCAGGAATCTAATAATATAAACATTATTAAACCAAATAAGAAAATAAATGACGACGATATAGATAATATTAATAAGATTTTAAACCGTTTAAAATCTTATGGTAATAAAATAACAGTATATGGTAATTTAACTCTTTTTAAATATGATTATTTTATTATTGCCTTATTCGAATTTTTCTTAAATAACTACTATTTTTCAAATAAAGATTTATCCAATATAAAACTTGAAAAAAATAAACTATACGAATTTGATGTTAAAGATAATAAATGGTTTAATATAACATTAGAATTTTTTGTTGAAAATTTTATAAATGAATTAAATGATGAGATTATAAGTAGAAAAATGTGCTATGATATTAAAACAGAGTTATTCGTAGAAGATAAAAATAGAGTGTTAGATATTTGCGACGCAATTGAAGGTAGTAATATTTACTTATTTTTAGAAGGTATAATCAGATATTTATTTAAATTTAAAACAGTTGAAAATATATCTATCATATCTAAATCGATTGTAACTATTTAATATATTTTTAACCATTTTTAATATTAATTATGTATATTTTTTTTTATTATTTTTTTTCAATATTATATAAAAAACTATTTAACATATTTATTTAAATATCAATATAAAACATTATGTTTATTGATAACAACATAAATAATATAAACAACATAAATAATGCCGTTGTTATTAATGATGGTGATATTATTAATTATAACACTAATTTTTCATTATTGATTAATAAATATAATTCTGAATTATTAAGAGAAGCAAACCTTGATATTAAAAAATTAGAAATTATAGATTTACCATGTGATGATGTAGAATTTAATTTATTTCCATATGTTACAAATATATATTTTTATGGAAATTATAATTTTAATAGATTAGTAATATACCAACATAATCTAAAACATTTACATCTAGATTATTTTAATCCAACTAATTCATTAGAAGATCCAAGTATTTCACATATATTAAAAAATGAGAACAAAAATATTAATATCTTTTATTTTATCTATAACATGCCAAACTTGGAAACATTAATATTTGAAAATTATTATATTGAATCAACATACATTGTTAAAAAAAATAATAAAATACAAGTGGTAACAAAAAATAAACCAATAAACGTTTATAAAATAAATGATTTAATATCTCTTGGTAAAAATTTAAAAAAATTAAAAACATTAAAATGTAATATATTATTATCTGATAATGACTCTAAATATGATAATGATAAAGATAAAATATATTATAATTTCTGGTCTAATTCATTAGTTATATCTACAAATAATAATGATAATAATTATGTTATAAATGCTAATGATAGACTAAACCAACATAATAACTATCTAACATCTGTTATTTTTAATGATTTAATGCCAAATTTACAAAATATAAATAATTTAAAAAGAATAGATTATATTAAAATATAGAAAAATATAAGAAAATATAAACTTCCAAAGTATACAATGTAAGACTAAATTGCTTAGTGATCAAATTACAAAACTCCAAACATTAAATTTTTTGTAAAATTTATCAGCTTCCAAGCTAATGATTTTTTTTTAAATATATTATATATTATATTTTACATATATAACATAATATGTAAAATAATATAACTTCCAACACATTTACGAGCATTCGTAAATGTGTTGGAAATAAAATAGTGTAACATTCAATCAACATTTTAAAATAATACTACTTGATATATTGAAAGTTATAATTAAATAAAAATAATTTACAATTTAAATTTGATTTTATTTTTTTAAAAAAATAATCAACTATTCAAATGTCGTCTGATAATATAGATAATATAGATAATATCGATAATGAATTATATAATAATTTTATCAAAAATTTTAATAATGAAGGAATATATAATTATCATGACGATTTATTATTCGATATTAGAGATATTTTTAATAAATTTAAATTTATTGATAAATATAATAATTTAGATTTAAAAAATCATATTATATCATTCATTTCTAAATACAATGAATTATTGCCAGAATTAAATGAATTAGATAATAACATTCCAGAACAAGATAATGTAATGTATTTATTTAAAAATTTATCTAAAAGATTAAAATTTGTAAAAATTATTGATTTTGTTACATATGATAATAAATTACGTAATAATTATGTTCTTAATGATTTATCTGAAGAACAAGTAAATCATTTAAAAAATTTATGTGAACAAAAAAATTTAAATGAACAAACTATAGAAATATCAAAAATGTGTAATTTATATTCTGATGTGTTTGAAAATTTTAGATATAATGAATTTATTACATTTTTAAATAATAATAATTTTGTAGAAAATTTTAAAGATAAAAACAATAAAAACGATAAGAACAACAATGAAATATTAAGAGATTATAAAATTATTAGAAAGGGTACAAAAATATCTGAAGTATATTTAACACCACGAGCTTTTAAAATCGTGCTTATGAAAAAATCATATACACATGATAATCATAAATATAATCAATATTTTTTAACATATGAACATGTTAGTGTAATGTATAAAAAATATATCACAGATTATAATAAAGTATCTAAACAATGTGAAAATATCTACAAAAATTTTATGGAAAAAAGTTCAAATATATTTGTAGATGAATTATCTAAATATAAAATGTTATATAATGAATTACTTTTTAATAGTATAGAAAAAGATACAATCATTGAACTAAATGAATTTTATGAAGATGAAATAAAAATTTTTATAAAAAAAATGGAAAATGAATTAAATAGTGATTTAAAAGATGAAGATAATATACAGTTTGAATATAATATTAAAAAGATTTTAAAAAAAATAACTGATATTGTAAACGATAAATTAAAGGAATTAATAACAGAAAATATAAAATATAAAAATATCAATGATGAATTTAAAAATAAAATTCATAAACTAGAATTAGAACAAAAATATAAACCAATTAATACTGAAGAGATTGATATTATGGTTGAAATTGATAAACAAAAACGTTTAGAAGAAGAACTTAAGAATATATCTGAGGCTTATATGAAATTAGAACCAGCTTTTAAAGATCTAGAATATGAATTGGGTTATACTGAAAGACAATTAGAAAAAGCTAATCAATCTAACGAATATTTAAGTAATGAATTAAAAAAAGCAAATCAAACAATAGAAAATTTAAAAAATAATAACCATAAAACATCTATGAATATTGATAAATTGGTAGATACATCAGTATCATCCACAACATCTAATATTTCTAAAAAAACAGTTTCTGCTAGTAAATATATCATGTTACGAAGAAAATATAATATTTTAAACGAGAATATTTTAATGATGTGCGAAGATAAAAATAGATATGATGTTTTTATTGATTTAAAGAAAGATTTTAAAGATGTATCCAATGAATTAGATGAGCTAAGTGATAGATATAATGAATTATCTGAATATAATGATACATTATTAGAAAAATACAATTTGATAATTGAAAAATATAATAAGTATAAAAACTTATCTAAAAAATATTTTGATCAAATTAATTCTAATAAAAAATAAACATTATAAGTGTAAACAAAATAATGTATTATAAAGTATTATAATACATTATTTTTTTTTAATAATATTTTAAATTCTAATACAATATTCTTTATATTATATAATATAAAAGTTAATAATATGGATGTTAATAATTCAACTAATTTTCCTAAAATTTTAACTGATAAAATTTTTAAATTTTCTAAAGAAAAAGATGATAGGCTTTTTGAATATCAAAAAATCATATCTCAATATATGATGGAAGATACAGTTCGAGGTATATTATTATTTTGGGAAGTTGGTTTGGGTAAAACAATGCTTGCCATTAACATTGCAGAATTATTTAGAAAATTAGATAATAAAGATATTATTATCATATCTCCCAAATCATTAAAAGATAATTTTGTCACAACATTACAAAAATATGTTCAAACAAGTAATAATTTATTACAAAAAAATAAACAAAAAATAAATGATGAAGATGGTAATGGGGATAATGATAATAATGATAATGATGATAATGATGATAATGATTATGGGAATAAAGATAATGAAGATGATAATAATAATGATGGTAATGATGATGATTATAAAGATAAAAATAATGATGATGATTATAAAGATAAAAATAATGATGATAGTAATATTAAAAATGGATCAAATGAATTTAATAAAACAAAAAGACAATATAAAAGTGATAGATATGAAAATTATGATAATGTTGTTAAAAAATATTCATTTATAACATATGGTTCACCTAATATGATAAAAGAAATGTTGAAAAGTAGCATTAAAGAATCTTCTATTAAAGATGAATATAGTACAAATAAAACATTATATAATAAATTTATAATAGTAGATGAAGCACATAATCTATTTAATTCAATAACTAATGGTGCAAATATAGCAACTCAATTTTATGAATTAATTATGAAATCTAAAAATATTAAATTATTGTTTTTAACTGGCACACCAATTGTAAATAATTTCTTTGAAATCGTACCTGCATTAAATATGTGTAAAGGTTATATCATTGATAAAATGTTAGATCCAATGTTATATTCTAAAAAAAATAAACAAATTGGATATACAATATTACCAGAATCTTATGATGATTTTGTAAATATGTTTGTAGATTCCGAATCTAACAAAGTTAAAAATATTGAAAAATTTAAAAATAGAATATATGGTTTAATTTCTTATTATGGACAATTTTATTTTAATAAACATATACCATTTCAAAAACAAATACAAGAATCTGTTGAAAAAGAAAATTTCCCAATATTATTACCAATTAAATTTGTAAAAGTAAATATGGATCATGACCAAAATAATGCATTTTTAACTGCACGTGCAAAAGAAAAAGCAGAAGTTGTTAGAGCAAAAGCTTTATTTAAAAAATTTGGTAAAGGGTTTTTCATAGAAGGTGGATATGATAATGATAATTATATATATGATGATGAAACGATGTATAACAATGATGATAAACATTTAAAATATGGGGCTGCTATAGATAAAAATAAATCAATGGGATCATCGAGTTATAGAATTAGAAGTAGACAAATAAGTAACATCTATATACCAGATTTAAATGATTTAAAAATTTTAAAAAATAAAAATACAAAAAATTCCAAAAGCAAAACTAATACTAATAACAATGAAGAAATTAGTGTAGAAACTGCAAAGATATTGAATATAGATTTATCTAAATATATTCCACCAAATTTAAAAATATCTCCAAAATTTGAAGCTATTATAAATAATGCTTTAAAACATAAAAATCAACTAGGTATTATATATTCAAATTTTCTCAGATATGGTTTATTAGCAATATCTAAATTTTTAGATGATAGCCCTTATAAAGGTAAATATGCTTTATTTACTGGTGATATTGATATTGATACAAGAAATGATCTTGTTAAAACATATAATAGTTTAGAAAATGCACATGGTGAAAAAATAGAACTATTATTGATTTCTAGTACTGGTGAAAAGGGTTTAAATTTAAAACGAGTTAGACATATTCATATAATGGAACCAAATTGGTCTTATACAACAACAGAACAAGTAATAGGTAGAGGTGTTCGTTATAAATCACATGATGATTTACCAGAAGATGAAAAAAATGTACAAGTTTATGAATATCTTTCAGATTTTGCAAAAGATTATATTGAAATAACTAAACCAACAGAATTAACTACTGATGTTGAATTATTTTATAAATCTGTGAAAAATAAAGAAATAAATGATGATTTTTTAAAAATATTAGCATCCACATCTGTTGAATGCCCTAAATTTAATAAATATTTTAATTTTAATTGTTATATGTGTGAATCAAATAGTAAAATTTTATATTTACCAAATATAAGAGATGATTTAAAAATGTCTAATCCTTGTAAAGAAGTAAAATTATATGAAGTGATTATAGAGAAAAAAGAATATTATTATGATAAACAATATAATATTTATGAAAAAAATCAATATGGGTTTTTTATAAAAAACGATAATATAAACGAAAATATAATAAATAAAATTAAAAAAATGGATATGTAATAAATATAAAAATCAATATATCAATATATAAATAAATATAGTAAAATACATATTAAACAGCAAATAAATATTATATTATTTTTTTTATTTTTTTATAATTTTTATTTTTTTATGCAATAATTTAATTAAATTATTGCATATTTTATAATATTAATTAAGTTTGATAAATATATTATGTATATTAATTAGTTTATTTTTTATATATAAAACATATATAAACTATATAAATATTGAATTGTTTTTTATTTATAAAAAACAAATATTGATATTTATATCACCGAATATATATTTGATATTTCTTTTATATAGAGTATAATTAATAAATGGTAGCAAAAAAATCAAATACTACAACTGAAACAATGCAAGCTTCAACTAATTCGATTCAAACTAAAGGTTTAAAATATGATAAAACTATTATTAATCGCACTCTTAAAGCTAATGATCATGTCCAAAATAAACAAGATTTAATTAACTTGCTTGAAAGTGTTGATGGTGATAATACATTTTTATTATCCATTATCGATAAAACCGATATTGAATTTAATAATACCAATGATGAAATCGTTAAATCTGTCCTTGCTAATGTTGAAAAAGTATATAAAAATTTAAAAAATAAAAAAAATAATATTACTGATATTAATGATGATAAATTATATGTAACAACTGAAGAAAAGAAAGATGAAGAAGAAGAATTATTAACTCAATTGTTTGATCAAAATAAAATCACTTCAGTACGTGTATTAAGTGATTTAATTGATGGAACTACTTTAATTAATGATCGTAAAAAATCATCTTTAAAAAAGAAAATTTCATTATATCCAACATCAATTAATACTCGTTCTAAGAATGCTGTAATTAAATTTGTTAAAAAAGAATATAAGTTATATCAATTATCTGGTATTAATGATAATAAAATTAAAAAAATCTTTTTATTTGATTATTTAAATACTGAATATAATAATTTAAATCCTCGATTCAAAAATTTAATTCGTACAAATGCATATACTAATGAACAACGATTAAAAGAATTCACTACTACCAGTCATTCTTTTGAAGATGAATCAGAATATAAAGAATTAAAAAATGTTATTACTAAACGTTTATCTAAAGTTAAACACGTACCAGGAATGCCATTACGTGAATTTTTACAATCTAAACTTAAAATGAATGAAAATGAAGTAAAAACATATTTTAAACTTGAAAGAATTATTAATTTAGACCTTTCTAAAACTGTTGATCGTAAAGTTGATGATAGTGAATTATTAAACTCTTTACAATTAAATGATGTTGAAAATGAATTATTTTCTAAATATATGACCTTTTTAAAAGAAAAAATGACTAAACGACAAGAAAAATTCGATAAAATTGAAGAAAATAAACATGCTAAAGATTCATCTTACCAAGTTAAAGAATATAACTTTAAATTTGATATGACTGCACAAGATGTAATTAACTATATGTTGACTTATGAAAAATTCATTTTAGATGTTGATTCATGTGACTTCTTAGCTAAAATTGTAAATTACACAACTTATGATATGTTAAAGAGTTCTATTGATAATTTAATTGAATTAAACTCTAATACTTCTAAACCAAAGAAAATTGTAAACTTAGATCATTTAAAAAATAATAACTCTTCATTATTTACTTTATTATATAAAAATACACCAACATACTTACAATTATGTAAAGGTAGTTTAGATGTGTCCAATACTAATAATGACACTAATAGTGTAAAATCTGAAGAAGAAGCTGATGATGTTGAAACTGAAAATGTTGATGAATCAACACAACAAACTCAAGAATCTAAAAACCGTAAATATAAAACAACTGTAACCCATATTAAAGAATTATTAAACTGTAATTCTAAATATTCTGATTACAAATTTAATAAGAATTTAATTTCTGTATGCAGTTCTATTGTTGATGATGTATTAGTTAAAATTTCTGAATGTTTAAAATCATATTATTGCCATGATTTTAACGGATCTAAACTTGTACAAAAGAAAGTTACATTTAATTCTATTCGTATTATTTTAGATATTATTTTTATTAATAATAATATCCCAATTGCAGAAATTGATACATTATATGATACTTTAGATAAAAAATTTGGTGATTATGTACGTGAAGATATTTCAGCTTAAAAAATATAAAAATCAATAAATAAAATATAAAATCGATAAATACAATATATATTTATAATATTAAAAAAAAATAAATTTATTTTTTTTTTGATATGTTGTTAATATTAAAATTAATATTAATTTTAATATTTACCTTAAATACTATATAAATATATAATATAATATGTATAAATATAATAAAACTAATAATAAAACTAATAATAAAACTAATAATAAAACTAATATACATAAATCTTTATTTTTAAAAAAAAATAACACTATTGAAAATTTATTAACAAATACACGAGTTCAAAATACATTAAATACTCCAAAATTAGTATTACCATTTAAAGATAATATTATATTAAAGTTAAATAAAACTATATTAAATAATGCATTTAATGATCCAGTTAACGATAATGATAATATTACACAAAATAATAATAATGATAATAGTAATAATGTATATTATGATGAAAAAAATAATAAATGTATTAAATATATATTATCTGAATCGGATGATTCAAAATCCGATTCAGGGTCAGAATTTAATTCTGAATCATCCGAGTTTAATAATGCTAATAATATATTTGACAATACGAAATTATCAATTAATGAACAAATATACCAATACAATAATTTAAATAATGAAATAAAAAATATACAAAAAAAAATAGATGAATTATATAATATGTATAATAGTATATTATATAATTTTAAAATAGAATCTAATAAATTGGATACTATAAAAAAAATAATAGAATCTAATAATAATATAAGTAATTTTATATTGTTTTATTTAAAAAATAATAAAATCCCAAAAGATAATGTTTTATGTTGTAATAAAACATTAAATACATATTTTTATATGGATGAAGCTTGTTTAATGTTTTTTATAATTATTTCATTAATTGAATTTATTATTATATTATATTATATAATATAATTTTGTTTATATTAATACTCTATTATAAACTATTTTATAATACTATTTTTTTTTAAACTATTTTATATTTTTATTTTTTTTAATATATATTAATATAATAAAAATGTCTTCTGGTGATTCAAGTTATGATGATCTTATGAATCATGAACCAAATCCAGCAACATCAAAAGATCAAACAGGTTTATTACAAGATGGAAAAAGTACCAGTGTTGTTAATGTTGATACTAAAGATAAAACTACAAGTGATACAAGCGCTGTTTTATCTGTACCACATGGTTCTAAAAAAAATGAAAAATCAATAGGTGTTTTAGGTAGTTTTTTATGTGCTTTAAAATATTTATCTGTAATTTTAACTTATTTAACTTTTATTTTGTTGTTAATTATAATTTTTAATTCATTATTAGGAGATTTATTATATGATACCGATGAAATGTTAGATGGATGTAAAAGATATTTAGGAGGTAAAAATGAAAAACTTAAAGAAAGTAATAGTGATATTATCGCAAAATTAATTCAAATGCAACAAAAAATAGGATTAATGTATAATAATAACCAATATATTGATGAAACTGGTGCAACAAAAACATTAGATATTAGTGATCCAAAATCATTAGAACTTATTATTAATTTAAAAAATAGTTTTGATGAATTGATTTATAAATTAAATGTTGAAAATAGAGATACCGACAGTCAAGATATTTTAAAACAATTAGATCATGCTAATTTACAAATATCTGAACAATTTAATAATACATTTGTAGCATTAGAAAAGAAAGTATTAGATACTATTAAAGAAAAAAATATGTCAACAACATCTCGTTTTACAAATATGGTAAGTGATTTTGATGGCGATATTTCATATGGTATGGCTGCAAGTGGTATCACTAAATCAGATTTAAAAACTCAAAGACAATATTTAGACAATCCAGATAATTTAACAGCATTTAGTAGTGTTTTACAAAAAACTGAAATATCTTTATTAGGTGATGGTGCAGAAACTAGTACATCTGTTAAACCATGGGGTTTTAGACAACCACAAAATTATGTAAGCCCATATTCAGGACCAGGATTTGGTGCAACAACTATATCTGAAAACGTTTCAACTGATGCAAGTAAAATTAAAACAATTAGTTTTAGATTATAAAAAAAATAAATGTAAAGATTAAATTTAGTAAAGATTATAATATTTAGTGAATATTATAATTATATATTAAATTTATACTTAATAACATCTAATTGATTATTATTAGTTGTGATTCTAACACATCTATTAACATATTGATTTAAATTTTGATGATTTCCAATCATAATTATTGTATTAGTATTAGATAAACTAATACTATTAATATTTTTAATATTACACATAACTAATAAATTAAATTTTAATATTTTATTACAATAGCATTTACACTTTCTATATTCATAATAACCTGTATGGTCATAATCAAAATTATGATCATCAATGTAGTTATTATAGTAATTATATTGATATTTTTTATCAATATTATAATTTTTTTCATAATAAATATATTCGGTATATTTATTATTTGATGAACTACATACATTCTCATAATATAAATTTTTAACAAATTCTATTAATTTATAATCTGATTCATTATTAATTATTAAAGATCTATTAGTATAAGAAAATAATGCATCTTTAATAATATTGATATCTTTTACAATTATTATTATTTTTTTATTTTGGTTTTGAATTAGATATTCTTGCAATTTTAATATATCAAAATCATCAGATTTAAAATTTATAATATGTTGATTTCTAAATTTATCGTTTAACGCTACAATATTTTTTAAAATATTGTATTTATTAAAAATTACAAATTTTTTAAAAAATTTATTATAAAAACAATCATTTTTTTTTGTTTTAACAATTGAATCATTAAAACTTTCACATAATAAATAGCAAATTTTATAACATGGTATAAAATTGATTTTATTTAATTCATCACAAATTACTATATCAAATTTATTATATAAAAATTTGATATAGTTAAAGTTTGTATTGGTTATTAAATTGCATATATTTTTATAATTATAAAAATTTATAATATTTGTTTCATCACCATCATAATTACTATTTTCAATGTTACTTTTAATATTAACAGATAATGTATTATAATAAGAATTATGAAAATTTAAAAAATGTTCTAATAATAATGGTATTGCGCTATCCAATATCAAATATATGTATTTCTTATCAGTATTTACATCTTTATCTTTATCTTTAACTTTATTTTTATCTTTATTTACATCTTTATCTTTATCTTTATCTTTATCGGTATCAGTATCAGTATCTACACTTGTATTTACATCTTTATCAATATTATTTTTAGATTCATTATTCAAATAATCTTCATCGATTAATATAATTTTATAATATTCATTTTTATGCTTATGTGTATTGATATTTAAATACTTATTATATTTTTTATATATTTTATTATACCAAGATTGTATATTCCATTTATTACAAATTATTAATATGTTTTTAAAATTTGATAAATGTTGAAATAAAATATTTGTTTTTCCAACACCTGGTGATGCTTCAATAATATAATTTTTATTATCATCATCTATATGTATTAATTGATTTAAATGGTTTAAGATTTTTTCTTGTTCTTTTTTAATTTTATTATAATTTTTTTTAATAAATGAATTATTTACATTATTATAATTTTTATACTTATTATTATCGGCATTGGTATTATAACTAGAAGCACTCATATTATATTATTTATACTTATTATTATTAATGATAATAAAAATCAAAAATAAATCAATTATAATATAATACAATCTTTTATATTATATTATATTTTTAATATTTATATCAAATAAAGGATTGTATTTAACCATCATTCCACAATATTCTATTGGTTTTTCTATATAATTTGTATTATCATATATTTTACAATTAATAGCTTCATTTAATAAAAATTTAAAATTTTCCCAAAATTCATCATCATGACCATAACCTATTGAAAATATATGCGCTAGTTCATGAACAGCTACAAAAGTTATTAAATTTAAATCATGGAACTTATTATTTTGATTTTTATGTCTTAAACATATTGCTATAATTTCACCTTTATTTATTGTGTATGATGTATCAGAATTAAATAAACTTGGTACATTTTCTATTAATTTATTTAATTTATATTTATTGTTTAATCTATACATCCCTTCACGAATACGTTTATTATTTAAATTTTTATATTTTTTATTTAAATAATCTATTAAAAGTGTTAAATTATCATGAACTTGATATAATAAATAATTTGCAAATTTTCTATTATCACCAAAAAAATCATATTTATCTTCAAAACCGTTTATTGTATAAAAATTATCATTATTATTATATTTATTATAATTAGAGTAGATTATGATAAATACAATAAATAAGCTAATTAAAACAATTAATGTATTTGTTAAAAATTTTTGTTTCACACTTATTTTGTACATTATATTCATAATAATTTAAATTATTAATAAAAATATTTTTAATTTAAATTATTATGAATATAACAATATAATAATGAATGATATTATTAAAGCAGTTTTAGATAAAAATAATATTAATACTAATATTATTAAACCTTTTGCATCGTCGTTAAAAATACCTATTACACAAAAAATTGTAGATGATATTGTTAAAACATTACAGGAAGATATTAATTTTAATTATTTAGTAAAAAAAAATAATGGAGATGTATCAAAAATTAACGAAAGTATTTTAAAAACGTTATCTTTAAAATTTGGTATAACAAATAATAGATATAGTGATAAAGGTGATGAAACAGATTATGTAATGGCTATCATGTCTAATACATTAGATGATAATTCTAATTTTTCAGCAACTAAATCTTATGATTCAGTACAGCAATTATCATCTGATGCATCAAATACAATACAATCACAACAAATGGATTTTAGTTTACAAAATGTTAATTCTATTAGTTCTGTAGCTGGTGCATCAACACAAAGTTTAATTCAAATGGCAAAAATTTTAAATTTGAATTCATTAAAACGTAATGCTAAAGCATATATTAATACAAGATATCAAAATATTATTAATACTGATCCAACTGCAATATCATTTAATTTAGTAAATAAAAAGAGTTCTAATGAATCATCAGGAGATTTACCATTAGGTTTAGATATTAAAAATATTATTGGATTCAAGATTCCAAGTTTTACAATTCCACTAATTAATACATTATCATCAAGTAGAGGTTTAATTAATTTATCTATAGATGAAATTAAAAATGATGGATTTATATCATATTCTAATATTGTTTCACATTTTATATTTAGATATACTGAACAATCACCAAATTTATATATGTTAACTCCAGAATTTAATGGTGAAATTGATTTATTAAATACTGTAAATATTAATACAATAACATTTAAATTTTCTGATGGTTTTAATTATATTCCTTTACCATCAGTTACTATACAAGTATCAGATATTGATTATACTAATTCATATTTTTTATTTGATGATGAACACGGTTTATTATCCGGTGATAAAATATATGTATCACAATTTAAAACGTTAAATGTAGTTCAAGATTATACAATCATGGCAAAAATTAATTCATCTGCAGGTATTATTATTGAAAAAATAGATTCTAATACAATTCAATTAGTTGGTATTGATTTATCAACAATAGCATCACCAGATTTAAATAATAATCCAACTGTATATTTAGATTATAGAATTATACAGTTTCCATTAATTATAAAATATATTAATGATAGTAATTTTTAAAATTTTATTTTTATATATATTTTTTTTAAAATATATATTTTAAAATATAAAATGGATGGCGGTGGCTTTAATAGAGGACATACTATTACTTCTAATTTAGTTAATGCAACAACTGCAACAACTACAAATAATAGAAATCTAGGACTTACTAGGCAAGCATCAATAAAACCAGGCACACCAATGGATGAAATTGAATTTATAAATAAACGTGAAAAAAGATTCTTTTATATTGCCACAATGTCATTAGTTATTATCATTATTGTAAATACAATTTTATTTACAGAATTTCCAGAACATTTTTATGTATCAACAAATGATGTAACATTTGTTGATGGTAAATATTATATTGTTGATAATGATAGTGTAGATGCAAATGGTAATATAATCGTATCAAAAGCAAAAGTTGTAGATCCAAGTACTGTATTGATGAATTCAGAAAAAACACAAATTTTATCTGGACCATTAAAGAAAAGTGATAGATTTTTAGATTGTGTATATTTCGCAACAACACAATATTCAACAATCGGTTATGGTGATATTACACCAAAATATAATTTTTCTAAAATAACTTGTGTGTTTACACAATTTATTATTGTAGCATTAAGTTTCAAATTCATTGGAGGTCCAGTAGAAGACATGTTTACAAATTATGTAAAGAAAAAATACAATAATACAAAATCATATATTTCGGACAAGAAATATAATTCTTCAATTGCTGTAAGCTCTTAACTGTAATTATTGCAACATTTAAATGTAATTTGTTAATAATTTGTTAATATTTTATTTTTTTTTTTAATATTTTTAATTTATTATTACATTTAATAATAAACATGATAACATATAAAAAAGTGATTGATTTTATAAATTTTCTGTATTTGTATTTTAAAATAATAATATTGTATGGATTAACTGAAATATTTTTATTTTGTATAAAAACGTTAGGTAATAATTGGTTTATATTATTTAGTCTTTTTAATTTACCACAAAATTATATTGTTACAAAAAAATCATACGAATATAAAAATAAAAAAAATAATGATATTATGTTAAAATATTTTCATAATAACATAACTATTTACAATCCACAAAAATTTCAGATAGTTTTAGCTTGGGCAATAAGAAATAATGATAATAATAACTGTGATGATAATAAAAATAATAATATACAAAGTAAATATATTTTAATTACAAATATTTTACATTTTATATATTTAATTAATAAAAAATTGATAATGAATGATTTGCGATTAATTTTAAGTAAATATAATAATATAACAAATATATTTATCATTTTTACATATAATAATAAATTATATGTAAAAATAATAGACTATACTAAAAAAACATATATTGATAATACAAGAATAACATTTAATAATATTTTTTATATTAATAATGATTCAGATTCAGATTCAGAATAATTATTTTTGATTTAATTAATAATAATATATAATATACATATAATACAATAATTATGAGTGATTATGATGATGATAAATACACTAATGATATTGAGGATGATGATAATGATAATATTGATGATGAAAATGCCGAAGCATATAATATTGATGATGAAGACATAAGTGATGAAGATGAAATTATTGAAGATGGGATTATTGAAGATGATTATATTGATAATGAATTAGTTGATGAAATTATTGATGAAGATGAAGATGAAGATGATGATGATGATGAAGATGAAGATGAAGATGAATTAGTTGATGAAAATAGTATTGATAGTAAAAAATCTAAAAAAAATAAAAAACAAATAAATATAAAAAAATATAATGAAGATGACGATGAAAATGATGAAAATGATGAAGATGAAGATGAAGAAGATGATGATGAAAATAACATTATTATTGATAATGATGATATAAGTAAAATAATTGCAAATAAATCTAATGTAAAAATTGAATATATTGTAAAACCAGAAAATAGAATAACTAGTCAATATATCACATTATTCGAATTATCACAAGTTGTTGGAAAACGTGCAACACAAATATCAAATGGTTCAAAAATTTATGTTAATTATAAAAATTTAACAAATGCAATTGACATTGCTAAAAAAGAAATATTAGAAAAAAAATGCCCATTAGCTATATTAAGAGGTATTGGATTAGATAAATATGAATGTTGGAATGTTAATGAATTGATGATTAAATATAATATATAAACTATATTTATTTTTGATTTATTAAATATATATTAATAATATACAATGAGATTTTGTGATGTTTGTGAAAACCTTTTAAAATTTAAACAAATAGAATCTGAATTAAAATATTCATGTGACATATGTTTAAAAAATTATGATTTAAATCCTGAAGATACAAAAATAAAAACTATTAGAGTTAATATTGCAGATAATGTTTATAAAAAAAATAAAAATTTAATTGAACTTTTTAAACATGATAATTTACTTAAATTAATTAAACGTAATTGTTCAAATTGTAACCATAAAATAATGAAACAATGTATTTTAGGTAATAATTTAGATTTTATTTACATTTGTGTAAAATGTAATTTTGTTGAAATATAAATAAAATTTATAATAAATTTATTTTTTTTAATATTGAAATTATTTTTAATATTTTTAATATTTTAACCATGTAATATTATATAAAAATTATATAAAATTATATTATTATTAAAATGATAAATAAATATGATATTAATATTAATAATCTTATAAAATTAAATATAAAATTTGAAATAAACTGTAATAATATTTATATTTATTATTATGATTTATTTAAATATTTTGATAGTAGTAAAATTAAAACAATAAAAAAAGATGTATTTATATCACAATATTCATTTTTATTATTTTTAAATGAATACTACCCAAAAGAAATTTATAAATATTTTACTATATCTAATAACAAATATGATATTTTAAATTATGGTATAAATAGTATAAATATAGATTTAGATATTTACAAAAATAATGAACAAAAAAATATAAATCCAAGTATTAATAATATTAATGAAAATAGTATTAATATTACAAAACAATTAGAATACAAAATGATGTGTATTGAAATGAAAAATAACATAAAAAATATTAATAAATTTAGATGGTATTAATATTTTATTTTTTTTTATTCATCATTAAATTTCCAATATTAGCCATATTATTATAATTAAAACAAATATCATTATCTTCACTTGATGATGTATTTGTCGGTGTATTTATTGGTGTATTAGCTGGTGTATTGGTTGGCATATCATTTGATGTATTAGTTGATGTATTGATTGGAAAATCAAATGATAAATATGTATTTTTATATAAACTATCACTTATCGAATATTTATTTTTAATATTATCTTTATTAACTTTGTCATCATCTTTATCATTATCATTATCATCTTTGTCATCATCATTAATATTTATTTTATATATATCATCATATGTATCATATTTATTTTTTTTTATATTTTTATATTCATCATCACTATCACTATCATTATCATTATCGTTATTTTTTTTAAAACTATAATTTAATATTTTTTCATAGTTATTTTTTTTAAAAAATGAACATAAAAAACATTCAAATATAAATTTTATTTTACACATTATATTATTATAATATTTAAATATAAATCTAAATCTAAAATATGAAACTATAAAAATTAATGAATAATTTAGAACAAGAGATTAATATTAATTTGCCAAATAAAATAAAGAAAATTAATGAATTATATCAAATTTTTATTGAAATAATATTTCCAATATTAAAATATTTTATTGATGATCATAAAAAAATAAATACAATATTACCAAATGATAATATTGAAGAACAAATTGATGAAGCTACAAGTGAACAAGTTGAAATAAATATTAATAAATACATGAATTATCCTTTAACTAAAGCATCATTAAATTATTATAAATCTCAACTAAATTCTAAATATGATGAATTTTTAAAATTTAATGAAGAATATGATATTGATATTATATATTTTTTATCAGACTATACAAATACTACAAAAGAAAATAAAATTAAAATGTATGAAAATATAAAGATATATTTATTTTCACATAATATCTATGAGCATTTTTTTGATTATTTTACATTTATTAATGAATTTATTAATAAATTCATTAATTCAAAATATATTCTGAATCCAAATATCAATTTAAAATCTATTCCAATTGGTGTCAAAATTGATAATAAAACAAAAAATATTAATGATTTAATATTATATATAAATAAATTAATAAAATCGATTGATAATATTAATTTAGAACGAAAACTGATAAAATTGGATTTTAATAAATGTGAAAAATGTAATACTGTAATGTCTGTACAAAAAAATACAAGCGAATTATATTGTAATAAATGTGGGCAAATTAAAATTTTAACTGGTATTGTATTTGAAGATAGCCATTTTTATTCACAAGAGGGAAACCGTTATAAACACGGATCATATAATCCAATTAGACATTGTAAATCATGGTTAGAAAATATACAAGCAAAAGAAACTATTGAGATTAAGCCAGAAATAATAAATAATATTAAAAATAAAATTAAACGTGATAAAATAATAAATATTGAAAATGTATCATATAATGAATATAGAACTTATTTAAAAGATTTAAAATATACAAAATATAATAATTATATACCATTAATTAGAAAGCAGATATCTGGCGTTACACCATTTCAATTATCTAATGATGAAGAATTATTAATAATTAAATATTTTGAATTATGTATTAAAACATTTAATGATATAAAAACAAAAGAAAAGAAAAATATTATTCAATATGGTTTTTTAATTTATAAATTAATTGAATTGTTAATTATGGATATTAAAAAAAAACAAAGTTTATTATCATCAATACATTTACAAGAACCATCAACGTTATTTGAGAATGATAAATATTGGAAACAAATTTGTAAAATAAATAAATTTACATATTATCCAACTGATAAAAATAAATATTTATAAATGATTTATAAAATATTAAAAAAAAGAATATATAATAAAACAAGATATTTTAAAATAATAAAAATAAATATATCAAGAACCGAACATTATAATAATTATATAAATTAATATATTAATTTATATAATTATTATAATTATTACTTATATATTTATTTTTATTTATTTATTTATTTTTTTTTATTTTTTATTATATACAATAACAATGGCCGCCAGACGTTCCCATCGACGCTCGAAAGTTTCGAAAAAAAAATCCCATGCTAGCAAACGATCTCATCGACGATCGAAAAAATCCGGTGGCAGACGCAGCCGTCGCCGCCCACGCAAACACGCTAATTAAATATTTTAATTATTAATCATTAAAATATTTTGATATTATTAAAATATTTAATTAAATATATTCGTATTAAAAAATCTAAATCAAAAATAATTTTTTTGATTATATAAAAAATAATAATTTAACATGCATGAAATTTACAGTATTCACTATTTAAAACTTTTAAAATTTTAAAAATACATAATTTTTCATCTTCTGAATATTCATTCCATTTATTTTTTATCATATTAATAACAGTTGTTATACTTTCTTGATCGCTACTTGATTTATCAGAACATTGATTACTTACTTCTCTAGATAGTGAATTTAATATTTCATCATCCTTAGTATAAATCAATTGTTCATTTTTTTTTATTATCGGTCCGATATAATCCATAAGAATTGTTGGAACACTATTTAATGTAGTATTAAAAAATGTATTGGCAGCTATAATATAAGATTTATCTAAATCTGTAGATGAATCAGCAATGTCAATAAGCTTTTTTATATATTTATTAAATCTTTCAATTGACTCAGTCATATTAATAACTAATTAAATATAAAATTTAAATATGAATTATAGATATGTCAAAAGTAAAAATTATTAAAAAAAAAGGTACTGCATCTGGTATTGATATTAATGATTATAAAAATATATTAAATGGTTTATCCGGTGATAAAAAATTCTTAGATCCAATTATTGTTTTAGATAAATATATGTCTATGAAAGATAATGTTAATATAATTAATGCTTTATTAAAAAGTTTTAATAAAACTATTGTAAAAAATTATAGTGAACCAGATTATGAAATGTTGTTAGAATATACTAATAAATTAGATAAATTATTTGAAGGGTATGATATTCAATTAAATAATGTTATAGATATATATTATCAAATCAAAAATTCTGATGAAATTGCAGAAATTTTAAATATTTTAAAAAATTTAAATATTTATCATAAAGATATTGATAAAGATGATGTTAATGATATTGATACTGATTTTATTTTAAATAATATATGTGGTGAATTAAAAATCTTTACATTTGGTTCTATTAATTTAATAGATATATATTTACGATTTGATAATGAAAAAACATTAAAATATTTGATTTTATTAATCAATAAAATTTATAAACCATGTAAAGAAATTTATAAATTATTAACAAGTCCAGATGTAAATCCACAAAAATTGGCAGATTTGATTATTTCAGCAATTACACAATTAAAAACACGTGTAAAAGGATGTGATAAAGCATTTTCTAAAATTGAACAATCTATTGATATGATTGTTAATAATATGGATAAATATTATAAAATGTTTGTTACAACCAAAAACCCAGAAGCTATATTTAGTGGATTTTTAAATGATTTATCTTCAGATGAAGCATTAGACGATGATATCGATTTAACTACAATTATGCAAGTTAAAAAAATCATGCAAGAATTCAAAAAGATGACAGCTAATAAACAAAACAAAAATAAAGAAGTAATAGATGGTTTATTTGGTCAAATGGATGATATTTTTACAATGTTAGAAAATGATATTTAAAATATATGAATCATTTTAACTTATTTTTTTTATAATAATAACAATAATTTACAAATATAAATTATACAATGTATATTTATAAATTATTAAATGAACCAAATATGAATTCTCAAAAATTAGTGGATTTAATTAAAAATACAATACCAGCAATTCAAGAGTTAAAACTACAAATTAAAGACTGTGATAAAGCATTCACAATAATAGATCAATCTATATATAAATGTATTAATAATATGGACAAATATTATAAAATATTTAAATTAAATAAAAAATTGGAAGATATGTTTAATGAATATATAAATGATTTATCTTCATCTGAAATAATAGATAATATTAATTTAGATATAATTGCACAATTTAAAAAAATTATACAAGAAATCAAACAAATGTCAAAATATGAAAATAATATTGATCTTAATAGTTTATTTAATTATTTAGATAATACTTTTAAAATATTAGAAAATAATATGTAAATTATATAATAATTTTGAATTATTTTTTTTATATAAATAATACATACAATGGCTACAGCTAATCGATTTAGTACTATCCATGATGTCGTTGATAAATCTTTAGAAATTATAATTGA